>ERZ778496.939-NODE-939-length-23683-cov-4.865583_pt1 | contig 23683 bp, 16 predicted proteins | sample MGYA00433099_ERZ778496 | MGnify/ENA primary metagenome ERZ778496 (study PRJEB29527, sample SAMN07138962) | mouse gut metagenome | material: feces | host: mouse | place: China:Nanjing | collected 2016-01-25 ...
TATTATTTGATTTCCGCGGCAAACCTTGCGAAAAGAAACAATTCCAAAATCATAGTGATAGACTGCATAAGCCTTTGGCTTTCCAATTTGCTGCTCGCAAACGAAACGGAGGAAGCGATTTTAAAAAAAACAAACGACGTTGCGAAAATGATAAGCGATACGCAAATTCCCCTTGTCCTTGTGAGCAATGAAGTGGGCATGGGCATAGTTCCCATTTATGAAGAAGCGAGGATTTTCAGGGACATACAAGGAAAAGCGAACCAAATTTTTGCAGAAGCCTGCGAAGCTGTCATAACATTTTCCTGCGGGATACCGATATTGATAAAAGGATAAAAATAACAATTTGGCAGATTTTTTGCATATCAGACTAAGAGATTAATATTTGCCATTTATTTGACAAATACTTGGGGAAAATACATGGAATTTACAGGAACACAGAAAATAGCCGTTATTTTACTTGCATTGGGGGATAAATTCGCCTCCGACGTATTTAATAGGATGACACGGTCGGAAATCACCAATATTTCCCGTGCCATCATGGAACTTGATTCTGTTTCAAAAGAAGAAGTTGAAGCGATTTTACGTGAATTCCACATGGCTCTTGTTGACGGTTTGGACATCGTATCAGGCGGTCAGGAAACATTGAAACAAGTTATTGCGAGCAATTTGGACCCTGAAACGGCAAAATACGTTGCCGACTCCCTCAACCTTGAAACGGGTCCCGTACCTTTCCAAGAACTTGACAGGGCAAATCCGAAACTTCTCGCCCAGCTTTTGAGAAACGAACACCCGCAAACCCTCGCCCTTATCTTGGGACATTTAAAACCGGACCAAGCTTCAAGTTTGCTTCTCATGCTTCCTCCCGGAGTTCGTCCGGAAATTCTCATCCGTTTGGCACGGTTGGAATCCGTTTCCGAAGAAATGATTATGGAAGTCGACAGGGTTTTGCAAAGCCAGCTTATCGCCATGGGCAGCAAGGAAGGAAAGAAAGTCGGCGGCACGCAGTCCGTTGCTGAAATTCTTAACCAAGTCGACCGCGCCACCGAAGAAGAAGTCCTTTCTGAAATCGAAGAAACTTCCGCCCAAATGGCTGAAGACATCCGTAACCTCATGTTCGTATTTGAAGACTGCAAATATATTGACGACAAGGGTATCCGCGAAATTCTCAAGGAAATCAACAACGAAGACCTTACCCTTTCTTTACGCGGCGCTTCCGACGAAATGAAAGACCTTTTCTTCCGCAATATGTCCGACCGTGCGGCGAACATGCTCAAGGAAGAAATGGAATACATGGGACCGACCAAACTTTCCGATGTCGAAGCTGCCCAGCAGAGTATCGTAAAAACAGTGCGCAACCTTGAAGCCCAAGGAAAAATCGTAGTCGCACGCGGCGGCGGAGGTGATGTCTTTGTCTAATCCTGAAGCAAAAAATACCAATACTATTTTCATGGGACCTCTCACCCATAGGGAAACGCGTCTTGATGCCTACCTCAATCAAAAAAAAGACGTGAAATGGAGTGAGGAGGCGGAAAATGAATACCTTGAAAGCGTGAAGTCACGGGCTACTGAAAAAGTGCGCGCCCTTCTTTTGCAGGCGAAACGCAGAAGTGACGAAATTGTCCGGGAAGCGGAGCTGCACGCGCAGGAAATTACCGCCCAAGCGGAAAAAAAGGCGCAGGAAATCGAGCAAAAAGCACAAGCGACACTTGGCGATGCGGAACAACGCTATCAGGATGTCTACGATGAAGCCGTGCGGAAAGGTCATGAGGAAATTCAGCAAATTCTTGCCCAAAACCAACAAATTTTAGGGGAAAGCACAGCCGTTGTCCTGCTCTCCATTCATGAGCAAATTGCAAAATTTTACGATGTGTGGAAAGAAGATTTAAAGCAATTGACCCTTGACGCCATTGAAGTCGGAACCGGCTGGGTTGCCAACACCGAAAAAGAAGCCATTTTGAAACAGCTTCTTGATGAAAGCGTGCAGAAACTTATTGACAAGAAAAATTTCATCGTTCGGGTCAATCCTGCCGATGCGGAACTTATCACCCAGGTTTTGGAAAATTCCCGGGAAAAAAATTGGAGCATGGAATCTTCCAAAGAATTGGAACCGGGAAGCCTTGAACTTGAAAGCGACAATGTTTATGTCAAAAATTCCCGCAGCGAACGCCAAAAATTCGTGCAGGACATTTTGGATAACCTTGTTTTGCCCCGCTCCGGCGAGGAAGAACTCCTGACCCAACACGTCAAGGACACCCTCAACCGCGAAATGCAAAACAATCCTGTGCTTGCCCATTCCATGCAGCAAGCTGAAACTCCCGTTGCGGAAATTCCTCTTGAAAAAATTATGCCCGATACGGAACATTCCCCGATACCAGCCCCTGAGCAGGACGCAGGCAATGCAGATGTTTCGGCGGGCGCTCCTTCGGAACAATCCGTTTTTATGCCGGAAACGCAGGAAATTATGCCGGAATCCGATATGCAGGCGGAAACAGCGCAAGATTTTGCCAAACAGGCTTCCGCTGAACCAAATGGCAATGCCCCTGCCGGCATGGAAGAAATTTTGCGGGAACAAAATCAAGCCTCCGCGCCAAAAAATCCTGTTCAACCGCAAAAACAAGCCCCCTCTTCCGCACAAGAAATTGACGACAGCCTTTTTGACGCTCCGCAAATGCAAACGAAACAAGAAGAACCCATTGAAGTCATTGAAGAACTGCCGACCTTTTTCTCCCCGGACGCGCATGCCGAAGCACAGGACTTGGTGGATGAATTTCTCGGAAATGAACCGAAACAAGAAAGCCCTCTGCCCAGCGACCTTGCTGACGACCTTTTGGCGGAAATGGGCTTTGACAGCAAACAATAAGGGAAAACAATGCCTTTCGACCCAGCGACCTGTATCCGTTTATTGAAAGACTGCAACCCGGTCCATAGTTTCGGCAAAGTAACCAAAGTTGTCGGTCTTGTTGTTGAAGCGACAGGGCTGAAAGCAAGTTTGGGCGATGTATGCCACATCATTCCCGATAATAAAAAAGACGTGCCCATTGCGGCGGAAGTTGTCGGCTTCAAAGACAACAGCCTTTTATTCATGCCTTACGGCGAAATGCGCGGCGTTCGTCCCGGAAGCCTTATCCAAAATTCCAGCCTGCCTCCCCTTTTTCCCGCATCGTCCGAACTTTTGGGCAGAACCTTGGACGCGTTCGGCAATCCCTTGGATAAAAAGCCCCCTATCAACCCTGAAACAATGATTTCACTCTATGCAGACCCGCCCGCTCCCCTTGACAGACCGCGGATCGACGAGACCTTGGATGTTGGGGTTCGCTGTATCAATTCTCTTCTTACAATGGGCAAAGGACAGCGTGTGGGTATCATGGCGGGTTCCGGCGTCGGCAAATCAACACTTATGGGCATGATGGCACGCTATACGGAAGCGGAAGTCATTGTCATGGGACTCATAGGCGAACGCGGACGGGAAGTTTTGGAATTTATGGAACGCGATTTAGGAGCCGAGGGCATGGCGCGCTCTTGCGTCATTGTCGCCACTTCCGACCAGCCCGCCCTTGTGCGCATGCGTGCGGCTTACGCGGCGACAGCCGTTGCGGAATATTTCCGCGACCAGGGCAAAAACGTGCTTCTTATGATGGATTCTGTAACACGTTTTGCCATGGCTTCCCGTGAAATCGGACTTGCCACGGGTGAACCGCCCACCACCAAAGGCTACACTCCCTCCGTCTTCGCCCAGCTCCCCCGCTTGCTGGAAAGGGCGGGACGTTCCGACAAAGGGACAATCACAGGTATTTATACCGTTCTTGTCGACGGCGATGATTTCAACGAACCTATCGCGGACGCCGTGCGTTCCATTTTGGACGGTCATATCGTGCTTACCCGCCAGCTTGCGGACAAAGGCCATTTTCCCGCCATTGACGTTTTAAAATCTATCAGCCGTCTGCGCAATGACATCATAGAACCCGACCTTGTCAAGGCAGGCCGCATACTCACCAATCTGCTTTCCACCTATAACACTTCGGAAGACATGATCAATATCGGAGCGTACAGCAAAGGCTCGAACGCGGAAATTGACGCCGCCATCCAGTTCAACAAACCTATCAACGATTTTCTCATTCAAGGCGTTTCCGAACCTGAAACTGTCGTGGACAGCTTTACCAAAATGCTTCAGTTGGCGGCACGGGCAGAACAAGCCATGCACCCCCCAAGACAAGGCATGGACTTACCCCCTCAATAATCCGGACAGTCCGAAAGAAAATTAAGACAAAACCTTGACAGACTCTTATTTCATGCCTACTTTTAGGAAAACGACAAAGGAGCAAGTATGTCTAAAAAACATCTGCATAAAAATACAGAAGAATATAACGAAGAATTCTGCGAAGAAAACTATACAGAATGTGAAAATACAGAAAAAATCGCTTTAAATCCGGAGGACTGTAAGGCGCTTGTCTGCCCTGACTGCACAATATTCAAAGAAGCTGAAGATACCCGCATCCGTGCTTTGGCAGAAATGGAAAATTTTAAAAAACGCCTGCAAAAAGAAAAAGACGAACAAATGGCTTATGCGGCGGAATCCGTTCTTGCGGATCTTTTGCCAACCCTTGACAATCTCGACTTGGCACTGCAATACGGAAGCAAGAATGAAGCATGCAAAGACACCATCATGGGTGTTGAAATGACGAAAAAGCTTCTTCTTGACGCTGTCAAAAAACATGGTTTGGAACCTGTCGGCACTGTCGGGGAAGCGTTTAATCCTGAATTTCATGAAGCCATCGCCCAAGCAGAACATGCTGAAATTCCCGAAGGGCACCTTATCGCCGTTATGCAAAAAGGCTATGTTCTCAAAGGAAGACTCCTCCGTTCCGCAAAAGTTACCGTTTGCAAAGCGCAAAACGCTTCCAACTTTGATACGACTGTTTAAGGAAATTCCATGCCTTCATTTCACTGCATAACCTACGGCTGCCAAATGAATGTCAACGACAGCGCCTGGGTTGCGCGCGCTCTTGTCAAAATGGGCTGGAAAGAAAGCGGTATGGAAACCGCCGATTTTATTTTCATCAATACCTGTTCGGTACGTGAAAAACCACAGCACAAAGTTTTAAGCATGCTTGGCATTATTCGGGAAACCAATCCGAAAGCAAGCGTTGCAGTGGCAGGCTGCGTCGCCCAGCAAATGGGCGAAAAATTATGGGAAAAAAACGCGCATGTGCGCCTTGTGCTTGGCAGTGACGGCATAGCACATGCTCCGGAAGCATTTGAAAAAATTGCAAAAAACCCAAAACTCCGCCTTTCTTATTTAAAATTCACCAAAGAATTTCCAAACAGAAATCCGGAGCTTGATTTTTTTAAAAATATTCCGGTCCTACCCACCGGAACCGTTGAAGAAAGCACAAAAGGAAACGACACAAGGGCTTTTGTCAATATCATGCAAGGCTGCAACAACTTTTGCGCCTACTGCATTGTGCCCTATACCAGAGGACGCCAAAAATCCCGCCCGGCTTCTTCCGTTCTTGCGGAATGTCGGGAATGGCTTGAACGGGGTATTTGCGACCTCACGCTGCTTGGGCAAAATGTCAATGCCTACGGAAAAGACAATGCAGGCGATACGCCTCATTTTGTTGAATTATTATACGAAGTTGCAAAACTGGACGGTTTGAAGCGCCTGCATATCGTCACCCCTCATCCCCGTGATTTCTGCGACGCAACAGTCAATGCCTATAAAGAATTGCCGGTGCTTGCCCCCCGCCTTCATCTGCCTTTGCAAGCCGGCTCCAACGCCATTCTTGAAAAAATGGGACGGGGATATACCAATCACGATTTCATGCGTTTAGTGGATAAACTCCGCAGCGCTCGCCCTGACATCGCTCTTTCCACCGACCTTATTGTCGGCTTTCCGACCGAAACGGAAGAAGATTTTCAAGAAACCCTGCGAATTATGAAAGAAGCAGATTTTATCGCCTCGTTTTCTTTCATCTATTCCGACAGACCGAATACCCGCGCCTCAAAAATGCAGGATAAAATCAATCCGAAAGTCGGTCTTGACAGACTCAACCGGCTTATGGAGCTGCAAAACGAACTTGGAGAAAAATGGCTGAAATCACGTGTCGGCATGGAAACCGACGTGCTGCTTGAAGCAAAAAGCGCCAAACCGAAATATTCGGAAATCAAAGACAATGATATTGCTGTTGAAACCATAAAAAGCGCAGAAAGCTTAAACGGCGACAGCGACGCCACAAGCTGGCAAGGGCATGACACATGGGGAAACACCGTAAACCTCATTATCCCTAACCGCTTGAATTATAAAGCGGGTGACATCGCACCCGTAAAAATCGTCACAGCCAAAAAACATTCCTTGCTTGGAGAATTGAAATAACGTATGGATAAACAAGATTTACTTCTTGATGCGATTTTTTTTGAACATTGGGCGCGCTATTTTTGCTTTGAAGAAACAGAAGACGGCGTCAATGCCACAATTGAAATTCCGGAAGCATTATATGCGAAATGTAAGACACAGCTTCCCCATTTGCTGGGGCTGTTAGAAAAAATCCAACACAGCCCCATTGTGCTGAATGACGTGAAAAGCGCTATTTTTTCCTTTATCCGAAAAGAATTATCCCTGACCGACAATGAACTTGAGCATTTTTTGCACGAAATGAGCTTAAACGCGGATTTTAACCGCAAACTCAACATGTTCTACGGGTTCGTTCAGGACGAAGCAGACAAAGACTCCAAAACCGAAGACTCCATGTCGGACGAAGAATATAAAACGTACCGCGCAAAAAAAGAAATTCCCCTCTTCCCCGCATGGATGGAACAATTCCATAACTGGACAAAGGAAAATAATCATTCGCTCTCATGAGCCGATTAAAAACGGCAAACCTGTTTCAATAAAAAAACTCTCTTTGAAAAAAGAGAGTTTTTTATTGAAAAGTTTGGGGGGGATAGTTCCCTTTCAAAACAACGTATGACAATAATCTTCTAACGCTATGCTATTGCTTAGTCTTGGCAATGCAGATCGAGAACACACCTTAAAAAAGATAGATCAAGCTAAAATTTCTCAAACTACCTCAAAACCTTATTCTTTTTCTTTTACTTCGTTCCAAAGTTCGTCCTTATCATCAAGGCTCATGTTTTCAAAATCAAGATTTCTTTCTCTGGCAAGCGCTTCCATCGCCTCGAAACGGGCGACAAAACGGTTGCATGTCAAATCAGCCGCGATATTCGCCTTTACGCCCATGCGCCTGCCAAGTTCCACAAGGCTGAAAATCATATCTCCAAGTTCATGCTCAATGTGTGCGGGATCGCCTTCCGCTTTAGCGTCAAGCAGTTCAAGCCATTCCGCTTCAACCTGCTTTTCCGCATCTTCATCATCATCCCATGTGAAACCGGCTTTTGCGGCTTTTGCATGAATACGGTAAGCACGGGTAAGAGCCGGCAAAGCAGACGGAATAGAAGCCAATGCCCCGTCAGAACCGCCTTTTTCAGCTTTTTCCTGATTTTTGATTTTTTCCCAGGTTTCATGCAAAGCTTCTTTGGATGTATCCTGATTTTCTTTTTTAGCAAAAACGTGAGGATGCCTGCGCTGCATTTTCTCCACGCTTTTCAGCAACGCGTCGGCAAAATCAAAGGCGTTTTGCTGTGAATATTTATGGGCGATCAGCATAATGCCAAAAATGAGGTCGCCCATTTCATCGCAAGCGTCGGCAATATTGTTTTTGCGTACAGCGTCCACAAATTCAAACAATTCCTCAATGGAATATTCGGACAACGTAAGCGGTGTTTGCTCTTTATCCCAAGGACAGCCGCCGTCCTCCGCCAAAATTTTTTCAATAACGTCATTCATTGCAAGGATTGCTTGCGTCAATTTATTCACTTCCATATTTTCATCCCCATAATTTCATAATTTCCAAACACATAATCAGTTATTTTACCCATAATATCAAGCAGATACGGGATAGTGGCGGAATTGCTCACAAGCGGGTCGTCCCTGAGGAACCATGAAAGCACAAAAGCAACGATTCCCGTAAGAAAAACGGCTTTCACAAGACCAAAAACCGCGCCTAACAACCTGTTGATCCAGCCGGTAAAAGTAATTTGCATGATTTTGCTTAAAACTTTGACGATAAGGGAAACAACAAGAAAACTTCCCACCACGATAATCACAATGGCAAAAGGATAATTGAGCGAACTTTCACTGTAATTTCCGATGAAGCCGGCAACAGACTGCCCGTACATCCGCAACAGCACAACGCTTAAAACAATCGCGACAATGCCGGAAACTTCCTCAAAAAAGCCGCTGAACGCCCCTTTGATGAAAAAAAAGGCGAACACGATAATCACAAACAAATCAAAATAATTTATTGCCATGTTTTTTCCAAATAAAAAAAGGAACACTTGCTGTTCCTTTTTTATGGGTTATTGATTTGCAATAGCTTTTGGCGAAGCCATCGTATAAATTTCGTGAGGATCAAGAATCAGAACCACACTGCCGTCACCCATAATGCTCGCTCCTGACAAGCCTTGGATATTATTCAAATACATACCGAGAGGCTTGATAACAATTTCTTGTCTGTCAAGGAGCTGATTTACAACAAGACCAATCCGTCTATCGTTATCTTGCAAAATAACAACGGAAATAGTATCGTTATTAATGGTTTCTGGCAAGTTCAAAAGTTCCCCTAAATCCACAATGCCTAAAACTTCGCCGCGAAGCGTTACGGCATTGCGTCCATTGATACTCGTTAAAATATTGCTGTCAAGTTTTGTTGTCGTAGCAACAGCGTCAAGAGGAATGGCATAGGTTTGGTCACCCATTTTAATCATCAGCGCTTCAATAATCGCCAAAGTGAGCGGCAATGAAAGCGAGAAGCGCGTGCCTTGGTTAGGCACCGTATGAATGGCGATATTTCCTTTTAAATTCTTGATATTCGTACGGACAACGTCCATACCGACACCGCGGCCTGAAATATCCGTAACAACTTGAGCGGATGAAAATCCGGGAGCGAAAATAAGTTCCACGGCTTCCCTGTCGGTAAGGGCTTTCGCTTCCTCAGGAGAAATAATACCTTTATTGATTGCAACTTCACGCATTTTTTCAGGGTCGATGCCTTTGCCGTCGTCTTCAATTTCAATGACAACAGAGTTGCCTTTATGATATGCGCGAAGGGTCACGCGACCTCCGGCGGGCTTGCCGAGAGCCAAACGTGTTTCAGCATCTTCAATGCCATGGTCCACACTGTTACGGATCAAGTGCATGAGAGGGTCGTTGATCGCTTCAATAATGCTCTTGTCAAGTTCTGTTTCCTCACCCTCAAAAATAAGTTCGACTTCCTTGTTCACTTTTCTGGACAAGTCGCGGACGAGGCGGGGGAAACGGGAAAACACTGAAGAAACAGGCAGCATTCTCACTTTCATAAGCGTGTCTTGCAAATCATCAGAAATACGGCTCATCGCATATGTTGTTTCTGACAAATCTTGAGCGACATTGACAATATCGACTTCGTTGATATTAGACTCCAAGTTTTTCGCTATCATGGCGTAACGGTTACGGTTGATCAATAACTCGCCGATCAAGTTCATCAAGTGGTCTAATTTTTCATAATCGACACGAATGCTTGAAGTTGTCGCCTTTTCAGCATGAGGAGCGGAAGCTGCGGATTTTGCACCATTAGCACCTTGAGGATGTGCATGGTCAGCGTTTGCCGCAGGAGCAGCAGGTTTCGCTGCGGGTGCCGCGGTTTTTGGCGCTGCTTGTGCTTTTTCTGAAGCGGCAGGAGCAGGCGTTTTTGGCGCTGCCGCAGAAGCTGCCGGTGCTTCGGGCTTTGCTGCGGTTTGAGCCGCCGCAGGAGCAGGTGCGGACGCGGGAGCCGCCGGAGCTTTTTCTTCTTGCTTTGGTGCTTCCGGCTTTGGCGCTTCCGGTGCAGGTGCCGCGGAAGCCTGCGCAGGTTTTTCTTCAGCTTTTGGCGTTTCCGCCGTTTCCGCGGAATTTGCAAGTTCCGGATTTTTGGCAAGTACGGCTTGTTCAATGGCATTGTTAGCCATTTCAACAATAATGTCCGTTTCTTGGTCCAACAAAGGAACAAGACATTCAAAACCGATATCACTGGTTCTGCCTTGGTCAACAATATTTGCCGTTCTTTGCGCATATTCCTTAAGTTCGGCAAACTCCATGAAACTGGACGCATTCTGAATTGCGGTATAGCCTCTGAAAAGCGCATCCTGCTGAGCTTTTACCGTAGGGTCTTTTTCCAGTTCTTTCAATGCGTATTGAATAACCGCATATTGCTGTTTCACGGTGGATTGGAACAAAGCCAAATCATCGTCACTGTCAAGCAAGCCCGCCCCGATGGAAGTAAGAGGCATTTCTTTGATACCCGCATGGGTCAATTCCTGCAATTCCGGCGCTCCGGGAATAATGAGCCCGCCCTCTTGCTTTGTTTCTTCCTGTTCTTCCGGCGCACTATCATCGGACAAGAAAATGGAAGGAGGAAGACTTGGAGGATTGCCGGCAACAGCGTCTTTAAGCTGTGCAAGAAGTTCGGATGTGTCAAAAACGGCTGCGTTGCCCGCAGAAATGTTTATGCTTCTGATAAGAGCTTCCATAACATCGACAACAATAAGCAGCAAATCGATAAGGTCGTTGGTTACGACAAGCTCGCCTTGCCTTGCCCGGTTGAGCAATGTTTCAGCTTCGTGGGTCAGCGCATTCAAATCATGAAAGCCGACAAGCCCGCTATTCCCTTTCAAGTTATGGAAATTTCTGAATAAAGTATTTACCAACTCATGAGCGTCTTCATGATCATGAGAAATTTTTTCGAGTTCGATCAATCCGTCATAAAGCATTGACGTATTATCCAATGCTTCATCAATGAAATCCCTCAAATGGTCTTCGCCAAATGCGGAAAGCGTTAATGGATCTTTTTTCTCTAAAGTCAAAATCCACTCGGCAGAAGGCAAAACTTTGCGGTTTTTTGCCGTATTTGTATTTTGTGCAGAAGCAGAATTTCCAACAGGTACTTGAGCTGGAACCTCGGCAGAAGCTTGAACTTGTTCCGCTGCAGCTTCCGTTTCCGAAGCTTCTTCCTGCACGGCTTCAGCAGGAGCAGGTTCTTCAACCGCTTGTGCAGGCTCTTCAGCAGGACCGGCTTCCTCCGCAGGCTCTGTCACAGGTTCTGCCGCTTGCGTTTGTTCCACAGGCACGGCACCGCCGCCGTTAAGCGCTTCTTCCATGCTGGTAAAGCGTTCACCAGCCAAAATCCTATCCAATAAATCAACAAGGTGGTCAATAGGCGTATCGCCTTCGCTGTTTGTTTCTTCAAGGCTGTTGAGCATATTATTGAAAGCGTCGGTTGTCGCCAAAATAATATCCATAATGACAGAATCAACCGTCATCGTGCCTTTTCTTAATTCATCAAGAACGTTTTCAGCTCTATGGGCAAGTTTATTAATTCTATTTAAACCCAAAAAACCAGAAGCACCCTTTAAAGAGTGCATAGGACGGAAAATATCATTTAAGAGAACTAAATTTTCAGGAGTTTTTTCAAGCTCCAACAAATTCGGTTCGATAGTCTCAAGATGTTCACGAGATTCAATAATAAAATCAGCAACAAGTTCAGGGTCTAAAAATTCTTGACTCATACCTACCACCTCATAAGGGGTATTCCCCCCTTACTATCCTAAAAGCATTTTAATATTGCGGACCATTCTTTCCGGTTGGGCAGGTTTTACCATATAAAGATTTGCACCCAAGCTGATACCTCTTTGAATATCATCCTCTCCGCCTTCCGTTGAGAGAATAATAATAGGAATATCTTTATATCCGTCTTGCTCACGCACTGCCGCGATAAAAGAAAAACCATCCATTCTTGGCATATTGATATCTGTCAAAATAAGATTGATTTGGGGCATTGAATACAATTTTTCCAAACCGTCAATCCCGTTTTCGGCAGTTTCAACCTGCATTCCTTCTGCTTTAAGAATAAATGCTACTAAGTTACGAATTGTTTTGGAGTCATCAACAACCAAGATAGTTTTATTACTCATACAGTACCTACGCTTCTGAAAGATTATTTTTATTTTTAATCTCCACAGCATACCGGAATTTCATGTATACTCTATTATACGGCTGTGAATAAAAAATCTTTAGCCTTTAATTAAAATTATCTTCCGGTATGCCAGAAAATTTTCCTAACTTTGCTTACGATAAATGATAGCACCAGGATGATGCTCCGGCTTAAAGGTTCTTGAAATATTATGCAGGGATTCCGAATGCCCGATAAGCAAATATCCCCCCGGCAGCAGGTTGTCGTAAAACGCATTGATAACGTGCTTTTTCATTGCATCATCAAAATAAATGATAACATTTCGACAAAATACGATATGGGAACGTTCCACCCGTGCAAGCTGATCGGCGCGGGAAAGGTTTATTTGCCCGAATTGCACAAGTTTTTGCGCGGCAGGGACGATTTTATAGTTTCTTCCTTCTTTGATGAAATATTTTTCAATGATTTCAGGCGGAGTCGTCCTCAATGCATACTCGGAATACATCCCCTTGCGGGCGATATTCAGCATTGCAAGAGAAAGGTCGTTTGCCGTGATTTTGATATTCCAATCATTGATTTCACCTTTTAAAAGGTCAAGAAGAATGATTGCGATAGTGTACGGTTCTTCCCCGGAGGAACAGCCCGCCGACCAAATATTGATTTTCTTTTCGCCCTTCGCCCTTTGTTCTGAAATGAGCTTAGCCAAAACCTTGTCGCGGAAAATATCGAGCTGAACGTTGTTTCTGAAGAAACTGGTTTCGTTCGTTGTCATATTGATGAACAACTCGTTAAGTTCAGCCGTTTTATTTTTGTCATACCGCAAATAATTATGGTACTCGCTGAAACTGTGCAGCCCGAGTTCGCGCAGACGGGTATTTAAGCGGTTTTCCATGAGGTATTTTCTGTTTTCACCGACAAAAATACCGCATTGGTCATACAAAAAGTCCCTTAAGGTGACAAATTCATCATTGGTGATTTTTATTTCATTTCCGCTTGAATCCTCACCTGCGGCACGGCGCGCGAGAGGAGAACGGATAGCGCTCGCATTATTTGCAAGAGCGGCGGAATCTTGAGAGCCTGCGTTCCTTTTGGCAAACAAAGAAGAACCGCCGTCTGTCGCCTGTGGCTGCGCTGATTTGAAAAGCTGTGTCGCAGTCGGTCTTGCTGCCTGTGAAGCAGGCTGTGCCGGAGCTGCCGTACGGGCGGCTGTTGGCTGCAATACTCTTTTGTTCTTTGTTTCATTTTCAATATCAGCATTGATTCTTTCAAGAACCGCAAGCTTTTCTTCAAGAGTCAGCTTGCTGATATCAAAAGGAATATTGACATTGCCCTTTTTAAGCGGGCTTGCGGGAGGAGTTTTATCGGCTTGAGTCTGCTGTGTCTCGGCTGTTTTGGCTGCCATTCCCGCAAAAGTCACTTTTTGCGGAGCTGCTGCGGGTTTTGCCTGTGCCGCAAAAGGACTTGCAGGTTTTGCATCTTTACCGTCTTTCACAAAACTTTTAAAAAATGAGCCTCTCTCTGCACTGCCGGTTTGAGTTGCGCTTGCGGTGTTTCCACCGAACATAGAGGAAAAACTTTTCTTGTTTGGATCGTTTAAGTTACTCATCTTCTTCCCCTAACTCACGTGTAATGGATTCCATTGCAACCTGAGCCGCTTGCTGGATTGCTGAATCTCCGGAACTAACAAGTCCCAATAAAGCCTGAAATGCCTGGTCGCCGCCAATGAGCGCGAGCGTTTCAATAATCTTCAATTTCACCAATTGTTCAGAATTTGGAATCATTTCTATAATCGTAGGAACAACACTGTCTATTTTATACAGTCCGAGAACTTCCAAAGCCCTCATTTTTACCCAATCGTCAGAATCGGACAAAGCGGTCACAAGGGAAGGAACAAGTTCGGAATTCATTTGTTCGCTCATGATGCCCACAGTGCTTAAGCGAACGTCCTTATCTTCGTCCTGCATTGCGAAAATAAGCATTTTATTCTTAGCTTCCGATTCCGGCAAACCGTAACCGATAGCCTCGATAGCTGTTTTACGGACGGAAGCGTCCTTGTCATCCATCGCCGTTGCAAGATCTTGGAAGAAAAATTCCGCATTGATGTAACCCATTGTGTATACAGCCATTTTTCTTAAGTCTGCCCGTTCGTTATCTTTATACGCGGTAATTTTGTAAACAGTGTCTTCATCTTCAAGGGCAAGACAGGCTTCAAGGGCCGCGTCATGGATATTTTGGTCTTCGCTTTCCAAAAATTTAATCATTTTAGGAGCTAAATCGACACGTTTCTGCTTCACTCCGAGAAAACGGAGAGCGGCGCAGATAACCTGCGGTTCCTGGCTGTTTTCCAAGTGATTGATAAAGAAAGGGATATCATGTTCATCGGAATTTACGGCAAGCAAATTGATAGAACGGTTCTTGTCATCCGGAGTCATTTGGTCGAAATGGCGTTTCAGAACGAAACGACCGGCTTTGCCGTCCAAACCTCCGCATGTTTCAATGGCAATTCTGCGGACAAGCTCATTGTCGCTGACAAAAGCGGCTTCCAATTCTTCATTGTAACCGATTGATTTTAATGTTTCGATGATTTTTTGCAATAATTCCAATTGAATATTTGCGTCAATACGTTTTCCGAGTTCGATGATCGCCTTTGTCACGTCAGGGTCCAGACCAACAGTTGACAAACCTGAAAGAACAACCATAAGGGTTTCTTCATCTTTTTCTTTCAACGCTTCGATCATATATTCCTGGAAAGAATACAGTTGCTGCGCACCCAATAAATTCAAAGCATTCGGTCCCAAAATCTGAATAATCGCCTTCAAAGCCTTTATGCGGATAGGACCGTCCCATTTTGACAAATATTCCAAAAGCCTTGGAACGGATTTCACACTGCCGATATCGCCAAGAGCCTCGATAATGATGGAAACAACAAGCGGAGAAACCGTGTCAAGAGCCTGCAAAAGAATATCGACGCTTTGCGTATCCCTGATTTTCGCCAAAGCCCCGATTGCGGCATACTGCACCCATTCTTCGTCAGCAATGGCTTTTTTCAAAGCTTCCACGCATTTCGGGTCTTTAATTTCACCAAGACTGATAGCGACCTGATACCGAACATTGACTTCCGGATCATGTTCGAGAGCTTCACAAAGAACCTGCACGACACTGGCATTTTTAATCGAACCTAAAATATCCGTTGCAAAAATACGGATATCCGGGTCTTCATCATAAACCAAATCAATCATAGACTGAACATCATCTTCGGCAATTTCACGCAAAATATCCATGGAGATATTTCTCACCGTGGCGTCTTCATTCCGCAAAACAGGAATAATAAGCCGAACAGCTTCTTCCCCGCGTATTTTTCTGACGGCGACTTCAACAGCCTCAATAATACCCATACTATGGCTTTCAAAAAGTTTTACTAATACCGGCAAAGCAGATTTCAAACCTTGATTTGCAGCCTCAAATGCGGCTTGACGCACAACAGTGGCATCGTCAGAATCAAGAGCCTGCAAAATCTCTTTTTCTGTCATTTTTTCTTCAACAGGTAAATTTTGATCGTCAGTCATAGTTTACTCCAACGTACTATTCTATTTATAAAGTGCCCGAATCAAGGCATCAGGAATATCATCCAAATCAACAATATCATGAGCGAGTTTCGCTTCAACAACGGCTCTTGGCATACCGTACACGACGCAGGTGTCTTCACTTTGAGCTAAAATATAACCGCCTTTAGCACGCAGAGGTTTTGTTCCTTCGCAACCGTCATTTCCCATACCTGTCATAGTGAGACCGACAACCTTATTCGCCATGACGGCGACAGATTCATTCAAAATGCTTGCGCTGGGTTTATATATGGCGGAAGTCGGTTCCGGCGAAATTTTAATTTGAGGGAGCGCTCCTTTGACAGAAACGCTGATATGCTGCCCTCCGGGGCAAACATACGCTATGCCCGCAATGATGGTATCGCCGTCTTGCGCTTCCTTGACTTTTATTTTGCATAAGCTGTCCAAGCGTTTGGCGAATGCGCCCGTAAAAGCGGCAGGCATATGCTGCGCAATCAGAATACAAGCCGGGAAATTCTCAGGCAGCGCAGTAAGAACTTTTTGCACAGCCGGAGGCCCGCCGGTGGAAACGCTGATCGCAACGATATCGCGCTTAGGTCTGCCGGTAGGCAGCGGTTCATTCGGACGGACATATGTCGCTTGTCCGGAGACTGTCGTTTTTATTGTTAAAGAATTTAATTTTGCGCTGCTTGCAGAACTGGGGGCAACATGAGGAATTTCTGTTTTTGCCCCGGCGCCTGCAGCCGCGTTTTTCGCAGCCTGCGTACGCATTCTTGCAAGATGCAGACGCATGAGCGCCCGTTTTTTGGAAAGGGCTTTTAATTTTTCCGTCAATTCTTTTTGCGCGACGGCAAAAACGGTTGTTCCCTCGACATATTTAGGCATATAGTCAAGGGCGCCCAATTCCAAAGCTTTCAGCGTGGCCTCGGCACCTTCAAAGGTCAGAGAACTAATAACAAGAACAGGTATCGGATTTGTGCCCATTAATTTTTCGAGCATTTCCAAACCGCCCATACGAGGCATTTCAAGGTCAAGCGTAATGATGTCAGGATTTAATTTTTCAATCTTTTCTAAAGCATCAATGCCGTCGGCGGCTTGTCCCACAACCTCGATTTCAGGATCAGAAGCGAGCATACGCGTAAGCGAATTACGCATAAAAGCAGAATCATCAACAACTATAACTCTTACCATGCTGTATCCTTTTTACCGAAATTTATACCTATGATAGATTTTCGATAGACTAATATTATTTTAACTTGTTAAAGTATATAGTATCTTGCAAAAAAGTCAACTCTTCAACCTAAAAATATCGTTACTGAAAAAGTTATCGGCAATACCTGACAAAACCTTAATCCATGCATGCTCCGTGTGAAGAATTTTCATATTGTTATGAAAAAATACTTGCCCAAATCCTTTAAATAAGGCATTAAGTCTGTAACAAATTGCATACCTCAAGAACATACAAAAAACGGAGAATGCATGTCCTTATTCAATGTCATACAACTAATCGGCGGAGTCGGCATTTTTCTTTATTCCATAAAAATGATAAGCGAATCTTTGCAGCTCATGGCCGGCAACAGCCTGCAAAACCTTATCGGAATGCTTACGAAAACGCCGATTTTAGGCGTTATGGTCGGCACTGTCGTTACCGTTCTTATCCAATCAAGTTCCGCAACCACCGTTATGACCGTCAGTTTCGTCGATGCGGGGCTCATGACGCTCAAACAAGCCATCGGGCTTATCATGGGAGCGAATATAGGCACAACGGTAACAGGTCAAATCATCGCCTTTAAAATTAAAGATTATTGTTACCTCTTCATCATTTTAGGTTCGCTCCTGCAATTTTTGGGAAAAACAAACGCACAAAAGCATTTGGGCGCGGGACTTTTCGGTTTCGGTCTGCTTTTTATCGGCATGCAAACCATGGAAGATTCCATGTACGTATTGCGGAGCCGTACGGATTTGTTCCTCATGTTCAAAGAAAGCGCCATGCTCGGTGTTTTGGCGGGCACTGTCATCACCGTTCTCATCCAATCAAGCGCCGCGACGCTGGGGATAACCATCGCTCTGAGCATGCAGGGTCTAATTCCCCTTGAGGCAGCCATTCCGATTATTTTGGGAAGCAACATAGGCACGACCATCACCACGATTTTAGCAGCCATCGGCACTTGCCGGCACGCAAAACAAGCCTGCCTCGCCCACGTTTTGTTTAACATCATCGGAGTAGCGATTTTTCTTCCCATTATGCCGCTTTATATCGACTTCATCCGCGCAAGTTCCGATTCCATCGGTCACCAAATCGCAAACGCCCACTCCCTGTTCAATATCTGCAACACCATTATCTTCCTCCCCTTTGTCGGAAGTTTTGCAAAACTTATCACCGCCATTATTCCGGACCCTCAAAAACCGGAATCCCGCAAGTCTTACTTGGACCCGAAACTTATCGAATTTACCCCTGCCGTCGCTGTTGACGCTGTTAAAAACGAATGTCTCGCAATGGGTTCCGTCCTTCTTGAATCCATTGACAAGATTGAAGAACTGTATTTTCATCACCAAAAAATCACCCGTGAGGAACTTACGGCGATTGAAAATCTTCTGGACAAGTACCATGCGGAAATCGGGGATTACTCACAAGCCCTCATGCGGCATAAGATTTCCGACTCCGAACTTGTCCGCCTGCACGGCTACGTAAGCAGCGCAGGAGATATGGAACGCATTGGGGACAAGTGCAAGCTTCTCTTCCATCTTTGGGAAAAGAAAGAAGAACTGCAGGGCGATTTTTCCGAACAAGCCATTGCCGAATTGCAGCAGCTGTTTGACAAGGCGAACACTGCCGTCGAACTTTCCGTGCAAAACATCAGCCTTCCTCCGGCAAGCGCAAAAGAAGCGTTTGCTCAAGTTGAAGACCTTTCCATGGAAGTTCGTCAAATGGAATCCAAAATCCGCCATATGCACGTGACAAGACTCGCACAAGGCTTATGCAACGCGTCAATCAGCCTCTCTTTCCTTGACGCTGTCGGCGCTATCGAGCATATGAGCTATCGTGCCAAGAAGATGTCGCAAGTCATTGTTCATCAGCATATTCACGAAAATTCATAACACACCGGCTTTTTATTGACAGATAAAACAAAAAGGGGCGAACGCCCCTTATTTTTTTACTTGATTTCCGGTATAAAAACATTCTCCGGCACAAAAAGGAAGTATTTCCGGATAACTTGTTTCATTACCGGTTATTATTTTGGGGGGAATTATTTCCCCCCTCTGTGTGAAACCGTTATGGACAGCGTCCACAACGGTTTTGGTTTTCATATGATTTCAAAATTGAAACATGTTGAAAAAAATTCACGGGAAAAACGTTTCCGAAAGTTTTCCCCGTGAAAAAAAGCATGATTTTTTCTATTCTTAATCCCGCCGAGAAGACCCTAAATCAGACCCTTTTCCGCTTGGGCTTGAATGGCGGTGATAGCCACGGTATTGATAATATCGGCTATTGTGCAGCCGCGGGAAAGGTCGTTCACAGGCTTCTTCAAACCTTGCAGAATAGGTCCGATCGCAATGGCGTCAGCAGCTCTCTGAACCGCCTTATAGGTATTGTTGCCCGTATTCAGGTCAGGGAAAATGAAGACAGTCGCCTTACCGGCAACAGGGCTGTCTGGCATTTTCGTTTTCGCAACTTCGGGGTCTATGGCGGCATCATACTGCAAAGGTCCTTCAAGAAGGAGTTCCGGAGCCCTTTCACGGGCAAACTTCGTGGCTTCTTTCACCTTGTCCACATCCTCCCCTTTGCCGGAACCGCCGGTGGAATAAGAAAGCATCGCAACCCGCGGATCAATGCCGAAAATCCTTGCGGTTTCGGAAGTTGTAATCGCAATATCCGCAAGCTGTTCAGCCGTCGGGTCGGGGTTGATGGCGCAGTCGCCGAAAGCAAGCACCCTGTCTTTCAGACACATGAGGAACGTACTGGAAACAATGGAAAACCCAGGTTTCGTCTTAATAAATTCCAAAGCGGGACGAACGGTATTTGCCGTCGTATTGACAGCTCCGGAAACCAAACCGTCAGCATCGTCCTTATACACCATCATAGTTCCGAAATAGGTGGTGTCAAGCATGCGGTCCTGAGCTTCTTCCAGCGTGATGCCTTTTTTCTTGCGAAGTTCCGCATAGGTTTCCGCGTATTCCTGGAATTTCGGATAGGTTGCAGGATTGATGATGTCAATGCCGTCCAAGTTGACAGACAAACTTCTCGCTTTTTCCTTAATCGCTTCAGCATCGCCAAGCAGAATGAGATGTGCGGTCTGACGGGCCTGCAAGGCTTCCGCCGCGCGGATGATTCTTTCTTCCGTTCCTTCCGGCAAAACAATACGCATAAGGTGTTTGCGGGCCTGGTCCATGAGTTTGTATTCGAACATGCGCGGCGTCATGCGGCTGGTATTATCGTCGACAATACGTTTTGCAAGTTCGTCGGAATCAATGTAACGGTCGAAATTTCCAAGAGCGGTATGCACTTTTCTTGTGTCGTCAGCATCGATCCTGTCACGCAGATTTTTCAGGTTTTCAATGGTTTCCGTCGTATTTGTCTTCACGGCAAGCACGGGAATGGACATATTCCTGATACCGTCCAAAAGCCGCAAAATCGAAGGTGAGGGTTTAAGTCCGCCGGTCAGCAATATGCCGCTCACGCTCGGATACGATTTGGACATGCTGGCTATAATGGAGCCTAAAAGCACGTCGTCCCTGTCTCCGGGAGTGACAACCAGATTACCTTCCTGGAGGAAGTTCAGGAAATTGCCCAAATGCATGGCGGCAATTAAATAATCGTCGATATGATAATCGACAAGGTTTTGTTCGCAGAACAGCACTTCGGCATTGAAGTTCTTCGCCACATCACGCAAAGAAGGACGGCCCAAGATATTGTTTTCGGGAATAAAATACACCAAAGGATTTTTTGCGTTTTTTTGTACGAGGTGCTCAGCGATTTCCGTTTTCAGCGCGTCCATATCAACCAAATACGGGTCCACTCTGTTCACAACAAGAGCGGCGATTTCAATGCCTCTTTGCGAGAAAACTTCCACAGCGGTTGTTGCGGCGGAACGAATTTCTTCCGCATTATTGTTGATGCTCGGGTGAACAAGCAAAACCGGCACGCCCAATGTCGCAACGATATCGGCATTCAATTCAATTTCAAAAGCACCGTGTTTCCCTAAAAAGTCAGTGCCCTGGCAAAGAATGAAATCATATTGTTTGGCAAGATTGTTATAAGTTTCCAAAATCTTATCCATTAAAAGGCTTACCTGTCCCGAATTGATCAAACGGCGAGCTTCTTCCAACGTGAATGCGTAGCATTGTTCAAAAGGTAAATTCAATCCGAAATACTCGCTGATTAATTGCAGTTCATGGTCAAACCCCGAAGACTCCTGCACAATCGGACGAAAAAAACCGACTTTGCCGACACGACCGATAAGCAGACGCATAAGCCCCAGGGTGATCGCAGATTTACCGGATCGTTCCGCAGTTGCACTGATATAAAGTGTATTAGCCATTTCACACTCCTTTTAAAAAATAATCACAACTGTTATCACTTGCCAGATATGTCTGACAATTCCTCGCACGTTTTAATGCCCAAATAAAAACGGTGCGTTTTCTGATTCACAATAAATATTATTTTCAGAATCAAAATAGCGAGGTTGTGTAATAAATGCCCCAGCCAAAATTTGCTCGAAATTAAGCTTTCTGTTTCTCAGGGAATACTGCGCGGCATCATGGGTGAGTCCCCACCCCCCATAATAAGGCCAGCCATAGGTATACACCTGCAATGGAATGGCCAGTGCGTCTATTCCCAAATGAGAATCATACGTATGGATTTCCAATAAATGCCCGTCAACTTGGGTTATCGGACAATTGAAAATACAAAAAGTATTCTCCGCCTTTGTCATTGCGGAAGCCTTTTCAAGAAAGCGCTTCGCCCTGACTTGTTTTTTATTCCAGCGGGAAACATCTATGTCGTCAATCAGTTCAACGCCGGCACATTCAAATTCATCTTCGGCGCTTTTTCCGGATTTTGCGGACTGCGAACATGTTTCCTTTGTGAAACCCAACAATTCCAAAGGCACGAAATCAGAAGGACGGGCAAAAGGAATAAGCTCGTCCGCCAAATCCAAAATTTCAACAGGAACCTTTGTGTCATTGTTTTGCCGGCAATAAACGATATACGCTTCCGGGCGTTTTTTTCTGATGTATTCTATAAGCTTGCCGTCATCGGACAAAGGCAGGGAAAAAGAATGGTAAGGTCTGCCCTTTTTATCCAAATTCCCGGACCCTTCCTGCAATACTGCGCTGTCAGACATTTTTTTGGGAGCCAAATCGGCATTGCCGATAATGACAACGACATCCTGCCCCTTTTGCACGTTCGCATAATCATAATGTTCACGGAAAGAAGAAAGTTCCAATAAAAACTGCCGAAGTAGCCTCGCCCTGAGCAAATCGTTTTCCGTCATGGTTTTTATTTGCAAAATCTTTTCCAAAGGCGGATATGGTCCACCCTCAAAGCACAGAGAAACCATTTTCTGCTGGTTATACAATCTGTCAAAAGCTCCGGGACGGACATGGACAAGAGGAATGTTTCCGCATTTTTTCCTCAATTCCTCCGTCGGCTCTTCCGCGGTGTAAACCATGCCCCTGTTATTGGACGCTGCTTCAATGCCTTGTTCTTCTTTCATGAAGCGGATATCGGCATGTTTATACATTTTGGAAAAAAACGCTTTTTGCTTTTCGTCAAAATTGATACAGGCAATGAAGCGTTTGTTTTCAAAAAGCTGCGGAACCTGCAGCAGAATTAAACGGACAAAGGCTTGGAAGTGTGAGGGCTCTCCGGTAATGGGATGCAGATAACGCGTAAAAAAGAGACAGATAGCGGCAAACAATTCTTCCTTTTTAACCTTGATATTCCGTCTTGAACAAGCGACCTTATCCTTGGTCAGCCCCCAGCCGGCATAAAAGGGCAGACCGTAACAATGCACGGTTTTACCAAGCAAAACAGCATCAAAACCTATTTTCGCGCTCACAGTATACACTTCATCGGCTTGCGCTAAAATGGAAAAAGAAGAAACCTGCTCGGAAATGATTTCTATGCCGTTTTCCAAAGCGAACTTTTTCAAATACCCCTTTTTTTTGCCTTGCAGGACAGAAGGAGGCTGCAAAAGGAAAAACGCCGCCCCGGGGTGCTGTTCCTTCGCATCAAGCACCATTTGTTTAAAACTCTCTTCTCTGGCGAAAACTTTTTTGAGTTCTTGTTTGCTCTTTCGTGACTGCTCGATTATGACAACGCGTTTTCTGCCTCCAGGAGTGAACAGCTTATAAGGGGAAGCATCCAACACATAGCGTTCTATGCCTATTTTTTGATTGACGACTTCACCGAGGATTTCTTTCACTTCATCTATTCCGTAAGGGCTCAAAGCCGGAAAAGAGACAGGCAAAAGCGACAGGAAACGCTTTGCATACACCGTAAGCCGGGCATCTTCCATACTCTGCAAAGCGGAATATTCGACGATATTTTGTTCTTCGTTCAGAGAAAAATCTTTGAAAATCTTAAGCAAACCGGGCGTTGCTTTCACACATTCCTCCCAGTCGGACGAAAAACGGGCGTCGGTATACGACCCTGTTTTTTCCAAAATGAACGAAGTGGCGACTTTCCCCGGAAGTTTGTACACGCCGTCCCTGATATTCCAAACGGGCAGCTTTAAAAAACGGGCGATAAAAGCCCCTCTTCCTTTCACCGTAATGAAAGCATCAATATTTTTCTTATATTTCAACGCGGTGCGAAAAGGCACGACAATCAATTCAGGATATAATTTTTGTATGTATTGCCCATACTTAGCATTGACACACGTAACTTTCAAACGCCGTATCTTCGTATTTACGGAATTTTCCTCTTGCTGACCAGACTGCATATTTCACCTACCGTATGACTAAATAAGACTTGGGAAAATTTTTTATTAAATATTGCTGTACTTTTTTTGCCATTTCTTCATTTTTGAAAGGTCCCGCATGCACAGTATAAAATCCGCTGTCCGTATAAATTTT
>ERZ778496.941-NODE-941-length-23667-cov-46.185075_pt1 | contig 23667 bp, 22 predicted proteins | sample MGYA00433099_ERZ778496 | MGnify/ENA primary metagenome ERZ778496 (study PRJEB29527, sample SAMN07138962) | mouse gut metagenome | material: feces | host: mouse | place: China:Nanjing | collected 2016-01-25 ...
CACTACTTTAACATAAAAGAAAAAGTAGAGAGTACTTTCTCCCGTCGGAGATTTTTTCACTACTAATCTTAGTATGTTTTTATTTGTTGTAAAAATCTGCAATGGCCTAATCGATGAGAGAAAAATGAACGTTTTGTGTGCTTAGTTTACCCCGCTTTCCCCAAAAAAGCCGCAAAATATGATACAATAAAAGAAATATAAATGGTTGTGAGTTATGAATTATTTAAAAAATCTTTTGGCAAATTATAAGTTTGACCCTAGTAAATTTAGATTAGGCATGCGGACCATTAAGACCGGATTAGCCGTTTTCTTAGTCTTGTTGATTTTTCACCTGTTTGGATGGGAAGGATTGCAAATCGGGACTTTGACGGCTGTTTTCTGTTTACGCGAAAATTTTGATAAAAGCGTGCATTTTGGCTTTTCAAGGGTTGTGGGAAATAGTGTAGGTGGTTTCTTATCACTGATTTTCTTTTTTATCAATCAATTTTTTGACTACCATTTCTGGGTTACCTTAGTTTTCATCCCTATTTTTTCGATGCTGGGCATTATGATAAATGTGGCTATCAACAATAAAGCAGGAATCATTGGAGGGACGTCTGCTCTTTTGATTATTACGCTTTCTATTCCGCCTGGAGATACGGTCTTATACGTTTTTGCACGTATTTTTGAAACCTTCTGCGGGGTCTTTGTAGCCATTATTGTTAATGCGGATGTCAATGAAGTTCGGAAATTAATTCGTAGGCGAGAACATAAATAAAATTATATGTCATGTTTTCTAACATAAAGGGTTGACAGTTTAGAATTTTCAGATTATAATGGATAGCGGAAGGAGGTCATCATGAGAGAAAAAGAACTCAGACGTTCCATGGCGGTATTTCCTATTGGAACAGTAATGAAGTTGACAGATTTAACTGCACGTCAGATTCGTTATTATGAAGATCAGGGCTTAATTACGCCGGAGAGAACATCGGGGAATCGTCGCATGTATTCGTTGAATGACATGGATCGATTGCTTGAAATCAAAGATTTTCTCAATGAGGGGCTTAATATTGCAGCGATTAAACGTGAGTATGCGGAGCGGCAAGACAAAGCTAATCAAAAACAGAAATCTTTGACCGATGCTGATGTTCGCCGTATCTTACAAGATGAACTCCGAAACCAAGGGCGTTTTTCAACCCCATCGCAGTATATTAGTAATTGGCGCATCTAAGTCGAGTGTATCGGCTTTCTGTAAAAAAAGGAGACCTTAATTCATGACTATTACAGCATCAGACATTCGTCGCGAAGTTAAAGAAAAAAATGTAACATTTCTACGCTTGATGTTTTCAGATATTGCTGGAACATTGAAAAACGTGGAAATCCCAGCTACTGATGAACAGCTTGACAAAGTATTAGCCAACAAAGCTATGTTTGACGGCTCTTCAATCGAAGGATTTGTACGCATCAACGAATCTGATATGTTTTTACATCCTGACCTTGACACATGGACTGTTTTCCCTTGGGGTGGTGAAAATGGTGCTGTTGCAGGTTTGATTTGTGACATTTACACAGCAGAAGGTGAGCCTTTTGCAGGTGACCCACGTGGTAACTTGAAACGTGCTCTACGTCACATGGAAAAAGTTGGTTTCAAATCATTTAACCTTGGTCCAGAACCAGAATTCTTCTTGTTCAAATTGGATGAAAAAGGTGAACCAACTCTTGAAGTAAACGACCGCGGTGGTTATTTTGACCTTGCACCAACAGACCTTGCTGATAACACACGTCGTGAAATCGTTAACGTGTTGACTGAAATGGGATTTGAAGTTGAAGCAAGTCACCACGAAGTTGCGGTTGGACAACACGAAATTGATTTCAAATATGCTGATGTTTTGAAAGCATGTGACAACATTCAAATTTTCAAACTCGTTGTTAAAACAATTGCTCGTAAACATGGTCTTTACGCAACATTTATGGCAAAACCAAAATTCGGTATTAATGGTTCTGGTATGCACTGTAACATGTCATTGTTTGACTACGATGGCAACAATGCTTTCTTTGATACAGAAGATCCAAAAGGAATGCAATTGTCAGAAACAGCTTACTACTTCCTTGGCGGTTTGATGAAACATGCTTACAACTATACTGCTATTATGAATCCAACTGTAAACTCATACAAACGCTTGGTTCCTGGATATGAAGCACCTGTTTACATTGCATGGGCTGGTCGTAACCGTTCACCACTTATTCGCGTTCCTGCATCTCGTGGTATGGGAACTCGTTTGGAACTTCGTTCTGTTGACCCAACAGCAAACCCATACTTAGCACTTGCAGTTCTTCTTGAAGCAGGTCTTGATGGTATTGAAAATAAAATTGAAGCTCCAGCTCCAGTAGAATCAAATATTTATGTGATGACTGAAGAAGAACGTAAAGAAGCAGGCATTCGCGACCTTCCTTCTACTTTGCATAATGCGGTTAAAGCCTTGCAAGAAGATGAAGTTGTTAAAGCAGCTCTTGGTGAGCACATTTATACAAATTTTGTGGAATCTAAGAAAATTGAATGGTCAAGCTATGCAGCATTCGTTTCACAATGGGAAATTGATAACTACTTAGATTTATATTAAGGCATAGTGAGAACAGATTGGAGAAACAGTCCTCTATGGGACTTTTCTTCAGTCTTTTCTTTTCAATTGATTTTGAAGAAGTGCGACCACTTTTACCCCTCATAAGAATAGATAACCGATAATATTTTGAGTAAAAGAGTATATTTTATCAAAAAATGTCTAGAATGACTACTCTAACGCCTCAAAATATGGTACAATATATTACAATATTCTGAATAATTAGATTATTTATACGATGATTGGAGTGAAGGCTATGAACACAGGTGCTATAGAGGCACAAAAAACAACGCTTTGGGACCCCTCTTTCGAGTCTGATGCTTGTGGAATGGGATTTGTTGCCCAAATTGATGGTATGGCTAGTCATACTTTGATTGACTATGCATTGACGATGTTGACACGAATGAATCACCGTGGTGGGACAGGTGCCGAACCTGACACTGGAGATGGGGCTGGGATGTTGCTCGCCTTGCCTGATGAATTTTTCAAACTAAAGGCAAAAGAAGCGGGTTATAGCTTGCCTAAAAAGGGTGACTATGCTGTCGCTCAGCTCTTTTTACCACAAAACGCAGAAGCCAAGGCTAGTCTTTTAGAGGCTGTTAAGGCTGAGATAAAATTGGCTGGTTTTCATGTGTTGATGACGCGTGATGTGCCGTTTCGTTATGATAATTGCGGTCCAGCAGCTCAGGAAATCATGCCAAGCTTTGTCCAAGTGTTTATTAAGAAACCAGACGACACGAAAGCAGGGCGTGATTTTGAGGACCAATTGTTCCAGTTGCGTCGTCAAATGGAGAAGACGTTCTCAGTAGATGAATTTTTCATTTGTTCGTTATCGAGTAAAACTATTGTGTATAAAGGAATGTTACACGCTTTTCAGGTCGGGCTATTTTACCCTGATTTGCAAGATGAGCACTTCAAATCTCACATTGCGTTGACTCACTCACGCTTTTCGACCAATACTTTCCCATCTTGGGACCGTGCGCAGCCATTTCGCTTTTTAGCTCACAATGGTGAAATCAATACCCTTCGTGGTGCGGAAAACTGGATGCACAGTCATCAGATTGAGGTTTACAACGAGGAAAATTCAGATTCGGCTAAGTTAGAAAACTGTTTGGAATATCTTTACCGTAATGGTCGTGATATCCCGCAGAGCTTGTTGATGATGGTTCCTGAAGCTTGGGGTGAAGAATCTGGGCTTTCAGATGATTTGAAGGCTTTCTACGAATATGCGTCAAGCTTTGTAGCGCCTTGGGATGGTCCAGCGGCCCTTGTCTTTTCTGACGGTGATATGGTTGGTGCACGTTTGGACCGTAATGGTTTGCGTCCTAGCCGTTATTCATTGACGAAGGATAATTTCTTGATTTGCTCAAGTGAATCAGGTGTAGTGGACCTTGAACCAAGTCGTGTGGTTGAAAAAGGTGTGCTTGGTCCTGGTAACATGATGTTGATTGACACCACTTCAGGCAGATTGATGCGCAATGAAGAAGTCAAGGCTTATTACGCTGCTCAGCATCCTTACAAGGAATGGGTGGAAGAAAATATCGCTCATTTAAAAGACTTTGAGGCAGCCGAATTACAAGAAGAAACCACAGACATTGATACCATGTGGAAGGCTTATGGCTACACAGAAGAAGTCATTCGCACGGTGATTTTACCGATGTCTGAAAAAGGGGAAGAACCTGTTATTTCGATGGGATTTGATAGCCCATTAGCAGTGCTTTCTCATAAAAATCAATCCCTTTTCACCTTCTTCAAACAACAATTTGCGCAAGTTACCAATCCGCCAATTGATGCCATTCGTGAACAAATCGTGGTGTCAACGAGTGTTTACTTGGGTGGCGATGGTAATTTCAAGGCAGATGGTGCGGACAACTGTGTGAAAGTCAAGATTGACAGTCCAATGTTGTCAAGCCAAGAATTTGCGAAAATCGCTCAGTTGCAAGATGAGCGCTACCGTGCAACAACCTTGTCAACGGTTTATGATGTGGTTGAACCTTCTCACAACCGTTTGCAACGTGCTTTGGAAAACTTGTTTAAGGCGGCGGAAAAAGCTGTGGATAACGGCAGCAAGATTATTATTTTGTCAGACCGTCACATTCAAGAAAATCAAACAACGATTCCAATGTTGTTGGCCGTTTCTGGTTTGAACAATTACATGGTTGTCAAGGGTAAAGCTAGCCAATTCTCGATTGTGGTGGATACGGCTGAAGCAGTTGAAGTGCATCATTTTGCGACCTTGGTAGGTTACGGTGCGGCAGCCATTCACCCTTACGGAGCTTATGCGACCTTAAAAGAATACGGTAAAGATGAGCAGGCATTTGAAAAATACCGCAAAGCTTCAGAAAAAGGTATTGTCAAGATCATGAGCCGTATGGGAATTTCTACTATCCTTGGTTACAAGGGTGCCCAGCTATTTGAAGCAGTTGGTTTGTCTGATGCTGTTGTCAACAAATACTTTACAGGAACTGTAACGCGTATTGGTGGCTTGTCACTAGACCAAATTGAAAAAGAATACCTGCAACGTATCGAAGATGCTTTTGGTCCACGTCGTGGGGATTACTTGCAAAGTGGCGGTATTTACCAATTCAAGGCTGACGGTGAATACCATTTGTTTAACCCACACACCATTTACAATTTCCAACAGGCTGTTCGTACAGGCGATTACAAACTATTCAAAGAATACACGGCTGAACTAGACAAAGAAGCTTTGGAAACACCGACAACACTGCGTTCGATTTGGGAATTCCATTCTGACCGTCCAAAAGTAGATTTGTCTGAAGTCGAGCCTGCTGAAACTATTGTCAAACGTTTCAAGGTTGGTGCCATGAGTTTTGGTTCATTGTCTAAAGAAGCTCATGAAACCATTGCAGAAGCTATGAATGCCATTGGAGCCAAATCAAACTCTGGTGAGGGTGGCGAAAATCGTAACCGTTTCAAAGTCCAACCAGACGGACGCAATTTGAATTCTAAGATTAAACAGGTGGCTTCTGGACGTTTTGGGGTGAATGCGGAATACCTCATGTCTGCAGAAGAACTTCAGATTAAACTCGCACAAGGGGCAAAACCTGGTGAAGGTGGGCAATTGCCTGGTCAAAAAGTCTTCCCTTGGGTTGCTGAAATTCGTGGGGCAACGCCTGGTGTGCGTTTGATTTCACCACCACCGCATCACGACATTTACTCAATTGAAGATTTGGCGCAGCTGATTTATGACCTCAAAGCAATTAATCCTTATGCAAAAATCAATGTCAAGTTGGTGTCAAGCACAGGTGTTGGAACTATTGCCACAGGTTGTGTTAAGGCTGGTGCGGACAAGGTCGTTATTTCAGGCTATGACGGTGGAACAGGTGCCTCTCCTCGTAATTCGGTCCGTGACGCTGGTTTGCCGTGGGAAATGGGCTTGGCAGAAGCGCATCAAACGCTATCTCTTAACCGTTTACGTCAACGCATGACTTTGGAAACTGACGGTAAATTGATGACAGGTCGTGACCTTGTCGTAGCGACACTTCTTGGGGCTGAAGAATATTCATTTGCTAGCTTGGCTTTGATTTCTATCGGTTGTGTGATGATGCGTGTTTGCTCGCTCAATACCTGCCCTGTTGGTGTTGCAACACAAAATCCAGAGTTGCGTCAGCATTTTGCTGGAAAACCAGAACACTTGATTAACATGATGATGTTCATGGCAGAAGAATTGCGTGAGTACATGGCTGAACTTGGCTTCCGCTCAGTTGATGAAATGGTTGGGCATTCTGAAATCTTGAAAGCCAAATTCATTCCAAAAGGGAAAGCCAAATCACTTGATTTCTCACGTATCTTGGGAACAGCTTATCCGATTAACCGTAAGACAGAAGACCCATTTGCAGATGCTCGTCAATGGAAAGAGTTGGACGGCTTTGCCAAAGCAGCGGTTGATAGTGGCGTTGGCGTGACGGTTAAAGAATCCATCAATAACGTGCAACGTGCGGTTGGTGCGAGAATGGCTGGTTGGCTAGCAGAACGTTACGGTAACGACACACTTGAACCAGGTTTGATTAAGTACGAATACACAGGTATCGCAGGGCAATCCTTTGCAAGCTTTATCACACAAGGCATGGAGTTGACCTTGGTTGGTGAAGCCAATGATTACATTGCCAAATCCATGTCAGGTGGTCGCTTGATTGTTAAACCACCGTATGATGCGGCTTACGATGTGGAACATTCACCGATTGTTGGAAATGTTGCCCTCTTTGGTGCGGTCAAGGGTGAAGCTTATTTTGCAGGTCGTGCGGGTGAGCGTTTCTGTGTCCGTAATTCAGGTGCAAAAGTAGTGGTTGAAGGTGTTGGCGCCCACGGTTGTGAATACATGACAGGTGGTGTAGCGGTTATCCTTGGCACAACAGGACGCAACTTTGCTGCTGGTATGAGTGGTGGTGTGGCTTATGTTTACGATGCTGACGGTGACTTTGCTGAAAAAGTCAATCGCGAAATGGTTGACCTCTACAAAGTTGGAGAAACACGTGGGGACGATGTTTTGGTTGATATGATTCAAAAACATTACGACTACACAGGCAGTGCTAAAGCCAAACGTTTGCTTGATAATTGGGCACAAGAAGTGGATAAATTTGTCAAAGTATATCCAACAGAATTCCACGAAATCCACGATATTGAGTATGCTCTGGCTAAAACTGGCTTAGAAGGTGACGAACTAGAATTACGTACCTTTGAAATTGCGACAGGCGGAGCTGAAACAGCTGCCGAAAAAGAAGAACTACTTGCACAAGTAACAGGAGGTAATTAAAATGGCGGACCCATTTGGATTTTTGAAATATGAGCGAAAAGACAATCCTTATCGTCCTGTTGCTGAACGCATCTTGGACTTTGAGGAACTGCAAATCCCACTCTCAGAAGAAGAGCGTCGCAAACAAGCGGCTCGTTGTATGACTTGTGGCGTACCATTTTGCCACTCAGGTACTTTTTACGGTGGTGGGCGTGCCGTTTCAGGCTGTCCTAACGACAACTTGATTCCAGAGTGGAATGATTTGGTTTACAAGGGTGATTACAAGCGTGCATTTGAGCGCCTATCTCGAACCAATCCATTCCCTGAGATGACAGGGCGTGTTTGTCCGGCACCTTGTGAAAAAGGGTGTACCGAAGGCCTTAACGGCGCAGGCGTTACCATTCATGACAATGAGCGTTTCATTATTGATACTGCTTTTGAAAATGGCTGGGTGGAGGACTCAGGTCGTCCACTTTACCGCACAGGCTTTAAAGTGGCGGTGATTGGTTCAGGACCTGCAGGGCTTGCTGCAGCTTGGCGTCTCAATCAACTAGGGCACAACGTGACAGTTTATGAACGTAGTGACCGTTTTGGTGGGCTGTTGATGTATGGTATTCCAAACATGAAATTGGATAAAGCAATTGTTCAACGCCGCATTGATGTCATGGAAAATCTTGGTATCACCTTTATTGCCAATACCGAAGTTGGACGTGACATCACAGCGGACGGACTCTTGCAACAATATGACCGTGTCGTCTTAGCTACTGGGGCCAGTGTTCCACGTGACTTGGATGTTCCAGGACGTCATTTGTCAGGCGTGCGTTTTGCCGTCGATTTCTTAACCGAAACCACGAAAAATGTTTTGGCATCTGAAACGAAAAAATTAGGTCCAACCCTTGAAGGTAAGCACGTACTTGTTATTGGTGGTGGTGATACAGGAAATGACTGTATCGGAACGGCCGTTCGTTTGGGGGCTGCAAGTGTTAAACAGCTTGAAATCACGCCAGAACCCCCAGAAAAACGCTTGCCAAGCAACCCTTGGCCAGAATACCCAATGATTAAACGCACGGGTTATGGGCAAGAAGAGGCTGATTATGTACAAGACACAACATTAACAACTTACGCAACCTCAACCACTGAATTTATCGGAGCTGACCGTGGCCAAGTCATTGCCGCTAAAACGGTAAAAGTGGGTCCAGGCTTTAAACCAATTGAAGGAACGGAAGAAATCATCCAAGCTGACCTTGTCTTATTGGCTATGGGCTTCACAGGTGCTGAAAAATCACTCTTTGAACAATTTGGTGTTCAAAGCGTTTATGATGATTATTCAACCAATAATGACCGTGTCTTTGTTGCAGGTGATGCTCGTCGCGGACCAAGTCTTGTGATTTGGGGTATCCGTGAAGGACGCAAAGCTGCTGAAAAAATCGACCAAGGTCTTCGTATTATGGTTGCACAATAACACTAAAACACTAGAGCGTTTGAGCGTTCTAGTGTTTTTTTACTTGTCGATATAAAAAAAGAGAAGATCGTGCATCTTCTCTTTTGGTTTATTTACCACTGTCTTGTGGGTTATCTGGCGTGAGAATCATCGGAATGATGATTGGCTCACGTTCTGTTTTTTCGTATAAGAATGGACGAAGGGCATTAACAATAGCACCGTTGACCGATTGAATGCTAGCGTCCTTGTTTTTAAGGGCAATGCGGATGGCATTGAACAAGACACGTTGGCTTTCACGAATCAATTCGCCTGATTCACGCATGTAAATGAAACCACGGCTCAAGATATCAGGTCCAGCTAAAATCATTTGACTGTCAAAATCAACTGTTGCCACTGCAAGCACGACACCATATTCAGATAAATCATGACGGTCACGCAAAACAGCTGCACCAATATCGCCGATACCATTACCGTCAACGTAAATGTCTTGTGCGTTGAAATGACCTGCACGACGAGCTGAATGGGCTGTCAAAGCCAAGACATCCCCATTTTCCATAACAAAAATGTTTTCCTTAGGAATGCCGACATCCATAGCCAAACCAGCGTGGATTTTTTGCATACGGTATTCCCCGTGAACAGGCATGAAATACTTAGGTTTCATGAGGCGAAGCATCAATTTTTGTTCTTGTTGTCCACCGTGACCTGATGTGTGGATATTATTGACTTTACCGTGGATAACTTCGACACCAGCTTCTTGGATAGTGTTAATCAGTTTATTGACGCTGGTTGTGTTACCAGGGATTGGGCTAGAAGAAAAGATAACCGTATCTCCAGGTTGTAGGGTAACTTGACGGTGAGTACCGTTGGCAATGCGAGCAAGTGCTGCCATTGATTCCCCTTGGCTACCTGTACACATGATTAAAATTTCGCTAGCGTGGTATTTGTTGAGCTCGCTAGGGTCGATAAATGTCCCTTTTGGAACCTCGATATACCCAAGATCAATCCCGTTAATGATAGCTTTTTCCATTGAACGTCCGAAAACAACGATTTTACGACCTGTTTTGACAGCCGCTTCAGCTGCTTGTTGCAAACGGAAAATATTTGAGGCAAATGACGCAAAGATAATACGCCCATGAATGCCTTCGATGATTTTCATGATGGATTGGCCAACCACTTTTTCAGAGTTAGTGAAGGTTGGGATTTCAGCGTTTGTTGAGTCAGAAAGCAAACACAAGACGCCTTCTTCTCCCAAAGCTGCCATACGGTGTAAATCAGCAGGTTCGCCGACAGGGGTGAAGTCAAATTTGAAGTCACCCGTACATACGATATTACCTTGAGGGGTGTGAACGACAATTCCTAAAGGTTCTGGAATTGAGTGAGTAGTGCGGAAAAACGTGACGCTCAAGTTTTTGAAAGTAAGCTCTGTGTCCGCATTGATTTCGTATAGTTTTGCGTCGCGTAATAAACCATGTTCTTCGAGTTTTCCTTTAATCAATGCCAAAGCCAAAGGTCCTGCATAAATAGGGATATTAGCTTGTTTTAGCAAGAAAGGAATACCACCGATGTGGTCCTCGTGCCCGTGCGTGATGACAAGAGCTTTGATACGTTTCACATTTTCAACAATATAGGAATAATCAGGGATAACATAATCAATACCAAGGAGGTCATCTTCAGGGAATTTGATACCAGCGTCAACGATGATGATTTCATCTTGATACTCAATACCGTAGGTATTTTTCCCAATTTCTCCAAGGCCACCAATAGCATAAACCCCAACTTCCTCGGGTTTTAAATGGATTTGTGACATGTTATAACTCCGTTAGTTCAAAGGCACCTGTTTCTTTTTCGTAAGCCAGGTGTTTTTCTGATAAAAGTTCGATAAATTCGACATTGTAAGGTGTTTTTTCTTCAACGAGTTTACGCGTTTTGATGCGTCCTTCTAATTCGTTTGAAGCTTCAACTTCAAGGTAAATGACTTTTGTTTTCTCACGGTGTGGGTTGCGGTCTTTATTTTCTTGATAAAAAACTTTGTAAATCATAATAATCCTTTCTTTGACTCGTTATACTACCTATGGCTAACTAATTAAACGACACCAAAAGCTATCAAATAGTACCGTAGCTACTTGATTTTCGTCTATGTGATATTTTACGAGTAATGAATTAGCCTTGATTCGTTGCAATTATTAAAATTATATCATAAAATAAGAGTTATAATCAAGTGAGGGAATTGAAATGATGAAAGTTTTAGCCTTTGATACATCAAGTAAGGCTTTGTCTGTTGCCATCTTGGATGGTGAGCAGTTATTAGCGGATGTTACCGTAAATGTTAAGAAAAATCACAGTATCAATCTCATGCCTGCGATTGATTTTTTGATGAATTCAGTGGATTTAAAACCTGCTGATTTGGATAGGATTGTGGTCGCACAGGGACCAGGTTCTTATACGGGGCTACGTGTGGCGGTTGCAACAGCCAAGACCTTAGCTTACGCGCTGGGCATTGAATTGGTCGGTGTGTCAAGTCTTTATGCCTTGGCAGCGGCAACAGAGTTTTCAGGCATGATTGTCCCTGTGATGGATGCCCGTCGAAACAACGTTTATGCTGGATTTTATCGCGATGGTCAATTGGTGAAAAAAGAGGCTCACATGGCCTTTCCAGAGGTTTTAGCAGCCGTTCAAGATGAAAAAGACGTCTTGTTTGTCGGTGAAGTGGCTCCTTTCCAGACGCAAATTGAAGAGGCGTTACCCAAAGCTCAAGTGTTGCCAGTATTGCCATCAGCTTATGCCATTGGAAAATATGGACAAACCTTAGCGCCAGTGGATGTGGATAGTTTTGTACCGAACTACCTTAAACGCGTTGAAGCGGAGGAAAATTGGCTGAAAAACCATGAAGAAAACCCACACGCGGATTATATAAAACGTATCTAAAAATGAGAGAATTAACAGAAAAAGTAGCTGCCGTTTATGATATTTTGTCGGATGTCTATGACAAATCCCCTTGGACCAAGGAGCAAATCTTGTCGGATATGCAGCAGGATAATGTGGATTATTTTTTTGTGGAAGTAGACAAAACGGCTATCGGTTTTTTGGCGATTCAACAATTGGTTGGTGAGTTGGAAATCACAAATATCGCTGTGAAGAAGGCCCATCAAGGAGAAGGCTGGGGAAGTCAATTATTGGCGCACTTGGACCATGTGGATTTTCCCATTTTCCTAGAAGTCAGGGCGTCAAATACGTTGGCGCAGGCTTTGTATCAAAAATTTGGCTTTGAGGTGATTGGTAAGCGTCAGCGTTATTACCATGAGCCAGTTGAAGACGCTATTATCATGAAACGTGAGGGCAGTGAGAGGTAAACGAACGAATGAAAGACAGATATATTTTAGCTGTGGAAAGCTCTTGTGATGAAACCAGCGTTGCGGTTTTAAAAAATGAGAGCGAGCTTTTAAGTAATATTATTGCCAGTCAGGTGGAAAGCCACAAGCGTTTTGGTGGCGTGGTGCCTGAAGTGGCTAGTCGTCATCATGTCGAAGTGGTGACCACTTGTTTTCAGGATGCACTGGAGGCAGCAGGAATTGAGGCGAGCGACCTTGATGCTGTTGCGGTTACTTATGGTCCTGGCTTAGTTGGGGCGCTTTTGGTGGGAATGGCTGCCGCTAAAGCCTTTGCTTGGGCACACCAGCTCCCACTTATTCCTGTCAATCATATGGCAGGGCATTTGATGGCTGCGCGTGAAGTCAAAGAATTGACTTATCCTTTGTTGGCTTTGCTTGTTTCAGGAGGTCACACAGAACTTGTTTACGTCAAGGAACCTGGTGATTATAAGATTGTCGGTGAAACGCGTGACGATGCTGTTGGAGAGGCCTATGACAAAGTAGGGCGTGTGATGGGCTTGACTTACCCAGCGGGACGTGAAATTGACCAGTTGGCACACCAAGGCAAGGATGTTTATGATCTGCCTCGTGCTATGATGACAGAGGATAACTTGGAATTTTCATTTTCAGGATTAAAATCAGCAGTTATCAATCTACACCACAATGCCCAACAAAAAGGGGAAGACTTGGTCAAAGAGGATTTGGCGGCTTCCTTCCAAGCCGCTGTTCTTGATGTTTTGATGGCTAAAACCAAAAAAGCCTTAGAAAAATACCCTGTGAATACCTTAGTAGTGGCTGGTGGTGTGGCCGCCAATCAAGGCTTACGTGAACGATTGGCAAGCGAATTGACAGAGGTTGATGTTATTATTCCACCTTTGCGTTTGTGCGGTGACAATGCAGGCATGATTGCTTTGGCAGCAGCGATTGAGTATGATAAAGACCATTTTGCTGGTTTGGATTTAAATGCCAAACCAAGCCTAGCTTTTGATGGTTTATAAATGAAAAACCCTCTTGAATACCTTCAAGAGGGTTTTGCTATGTGGAAAGAGTTGTTAATAATGCAAACTACCAGATACCCAACCCGTACACAAGGCTACCGTGATATTAAAACCGCCTGTGTGAGCGTTGATGTCTAGTACCTCGCCAGCAAAGTGTAACCCTGGAACGTGTTTGCTCTCAAGGGTTTTAGGATTGATTTCCTTCAAATCAATGCCACCTTTAGTGACAAAGGATTTGGCCAGTGACATTTTGCCGGTCACTTTGATTGGCATGGCCTTGAGGTTTTTCACAAGAGCACTTGCTTGCTGCGGTGTCAGTTGTTTGACTTTTTCGGGAAATGTCTGCGCTAAAAAGCTTGCTAGACGTTCTGGTAAGAGCATTTTTAGGGTATTTTTGAGTGATTTTTCACGGTTTTCCGAGAGAAAAGCGTCCAAATCCTCTGTGGATAACTTGGGTAGCACATCCAATGTGATGGTTTCACCGCCTTTGAGAAAACTAGACATCCGCAGAGCCGCAGGCCCAGACAAACCAAAATGCGTAAAGAGCAAATCATGCGTGATATGGTGTTTTTGATAAGTTAAAGACACATCATCCAGCGAAATTCCCTGCAAAGCCTTGTGGGGAAAGTCTGTCAGCAAGGGACTTTCCGCCGCTTCTAGTTCGGTAACCTTGATTTTGAAATGGCGAGCGATGTCATAGCCAAATCCTGTTGAACCTGTGGATGGGTAAGCTTTTCCGCCAGTCGTCACAATCAGTTTTTCACAGACAAACTCCTCTGTGGCAGATTTGATGTGGAAAAGGTTATCTATTTTTTTGACTGAAACCACTTCGGTGTTGGTTAGGACTTCACCACCTAATTCTTGAATACTATGTGCGAGGGCATCAATAATGATTTTAGATTTGTCTGTTTTTGGGAAAACGCGTCCGTGGTCTTCTACTTTTAAAGCGACCCCTCTGTCCTCAAAAAATTGGATGATATCATGGTTATCAAACTGAGAAAAGACACTGTAAAGGAAGCGTCCATTTCCAGGAATACCTGCCATCAGGTCATCAAGCGTGCCGTTATTGGTTACGTTGCAGCGACCGCCCCCTGTACCAGCCAGTTTTTTACCCAACCGTCTATTTTTTTCGATGAGTAAGGTTTTATTGCCATAATAACTGCTGGAAATAGCAGCCATCATACCAGCGGGGCCACCGCCAATAATAATTGTATCATATGTTTTCATACTTTTATTTTAGCATAAAAGGTTTTAAAAAGGACAGCTAGCATATTTTTCTATTTTGACAAAGTTGACATATATGTCAAGCTAACGTGACAAAGATTGACGGGATAAAATTGACAATTGGTCGGTCTTATGATATGCTTTTCATGAGAATTTCAATGTAAAAGAGGATACTATGGCAATTGAAAAAACCGTCAGCGAAATAGCTGAAATCTTAGGAGTTAGCCGTCAAGCAGTTAACAACCGCGTGAAAAGTTTACCTGAAGAAGATGTTTCTAAAAACGAAAAAGGGGTAACGGTTGTCAACCGCAGCGGCTTGATTAAGTTAGAAGAAATTTACAAAAAAACCATTTTTGAAGACGAACCAATCAGCGAAGAAACGCAACAACGAGAGTTGTTAGAAATTTTGGTGGATGAAAAAAATACTGAAATCACTCGCCTTTACGAACAACTTAAAGCTAAGGATAAGCAAATCAGCACCAAAGATGAGCAACTTCGTGTGAAAGACGTTCAGATTAGCGAAAAAGACAAGCAGCTTGACCAACAACAACAATTAACGTTGGCGGCTATGGAAGATAGCAAACGTCTTCAGTTAGAATTGAACGAAGCCAAAGCTGAAGTGGAAGAAATCCAAACACGCACAGAAGAAGAAAAAGAGCAAGAAAGAGCTCAGGAAGAGGCAGAGGCTCAAGAAGAAACAGCACCTAAAGGTTTCTTTGCTCGTTTGTTTGGTGGTAGATAAGCACATCTATTGCTAGAGTTCTTTCAATTTGTAAGAAAAAACCTCCATTGGGGTTTTTTGTTTGCCGTAATTTGAGTGATTATGCTGGAGAAAAACATGGAAATATTACAACATTACATTGCTTTTGATTTGGAATTTAATACGGTGGGCGAGGAAACGCACATTATTCAGGTATCGGCGGTTAAGATGGCAAATGGACAGGAAGTTGACAGTTTTGACACCTATGTTTACACTGATTTACACCTTCAATCCTTTATCAATGGTTTAACAGGTATCACTGCTGAGAAGGTGGCGAGTGCGCCTAAGCTTGCAACGGTACTTGATGACTTTAAAACCTTTGTCGGAGATACGTCATTAATTGGCTACAATGCCATCAAATCAGACTTGCCTTTGTTGGTTGAAAATGACTTGGACTTGACAGGATTTTACAAGGTGGATGTCTATGATGAAGCTTTTGCTCGTCGCAGTACAGATTTAAACGGTGTGACAAATTTAAAATTGACCAGTGTAGCAGAATTTTTAGGGATTTCGGGTCACGGTCATAATTCGTTAGAAGATGCTCGCATGACAGCTCAAGTCTATGAAAAGTTTATGGAATTTGATGAGAATAAGACGTATTTAACTCAGCAAGAAGAGGAACACGGCGACAATCCTTTTGCAGCCTTAGGTGGTTTTTTTGATTAAAGCACCACTTTTTACAAAAAAGAAAAAAATCCACTAAGGGAACCCCTTGCTCGTTACCTTAGGGCATGTTCTATAATAAGAGCAGAAAGGGGGAAGAAATGTCTTCATTTTACACGACCGGTGATTTGGCTAAGTTAGCTGGTGTTTCAGTCCGCACGGTGCAATATTATGACAAACGTGGTATTTTAACTCCGTCTGATGTGACAGAAGGTGGACGGCGGCTTTATGTGGCAAGTGATTTGGAGCAGCTGCGAATGATTTGTTTTCTGCGTGAGTTGGATTTTTCCATTGACCAAATCAAACGCATTTTAGCGGAAGAAAATGCTAAGCAAGTTTTGGAATTGCTTTTGGTTGAGCACATCAAGGAGATGAAGCAAGACCTTAGTGAAAGAAAAGCAAAACTTGACACAGCTGTCAATCTACTTGACAAGGTGAAAAATCAATCAGGTCAGTCATTGGCGTTTTTGTCAGATATTTCGCTAGTTATGCGCAATCAACACACTTTAAAACAATTACACAGACGTCTGTTTTTCTATGCTTTGCCCTTGATTTTAGTGCAATGGGGAACGCTGATTTGGGCGATTTTGAGCCGTCAAATACTGATTTTTCTTATAGGAGAAATCGTTATCATTCCTTTGACTTTTTGGTTGGTTAAGAAAAAATACGCTACTCAGGTTGCCTTTGTGTGCCCTAATTGCCACAGTGTTTTCCAGCCGTCTTATAAGGCCATTATACTGGCGCCTCATACGCCTAAAACACGGAAATTAAGGTGCCCGCATTGTCATGAAAAATCTTATTGCTTAGAAGTTGCCAAAGAAAAGTAAAAAAGCCCGAACCATTTGGTTCGGGCTTTTTGTCTTCTTAAAATGGCAATTTACCAGCAAAGGCGCCAAGTGTTTTTTGAGTGGCATCATCGATTTGAGAAAGGGCATCGTTGATGGCTTGTGTGGTCATATCTTGAAGAGTTTCCACGTCTTCAGGGTCAACAATAGCTTCTTTAAAAGTGATGTTCACTAATTTTTTATCCCCTGTAAAAACAACGCTGACAAGGTCTTGGGCAGATGTGCCTGTAAAGGTTGTTTCAGCCAATTCAGCTTGTTTTTTCTCCATTTGTTTTTGGAGTTTTTGAGCTTGACGCATCATATTTTGCATATTCATCATGAGATTTGTAAGTTCCTTTCTGAGTTAAAAAAGCGTTTCTTAAAACGTTATTATTATATCATTTTTTAGCCCTAAGACCAATCTTAGACAGAAGGTATTCTTTTTCTACTATTATAGGCACAAAAAACAAAAAAGTAAATTTTACATAGCTTTTAACTTTACATGGTTTTTACAAAAGGAATTTTGGGGATTTTACAAAAACTTTACAAAAAAACGGTAATGAATTTGATATAACCTGTCTATAATGAGTACCATAAAGATATCTAAGGAGAAATCACCCCATGAAAAAATGGAAATTGTTATCATCACTTAGCGTACTTGGAGCAGCTGCTCTAGTTGGACTATCAGCTTGCGGAAGTACTGCTGATGGAGATAGTGAAGCAGGTCTTGGACAAATCAACGTTGTAACACGTGAAGATGGTTCTGGAACACGCGGTGCTTTCATTGAATTGTTTGGACTTGAAGAAAAAAATAGCGATGGTGAAAAAGTTGATTTGACAACTCAAAACGCTATTGTAACTAACTCTACTTCAGTGATGTTGACAACTGTCGCAGAAGACGGTTCAGCAATTGGTTACGCTTCTCTAGGGTCATTGAACGACAGCGTTAAAGTGGTTGACATCGATGGCGCAGAAGCAACAGTAGAAAACATCAAAGATGGTTCTTACAAAGTGTCACGTCCATTTAACATCGTGACAAAAGATGATACAAACGAAGCAGCTAAAGATTTTATTAACTTTATCTTAAGCAGCGAAGGCCAAGCAATTGTTGAAAAGAGCGGTTATATTCCACTTGATGACAATGGTTCTTACAAATCAAGCGTAAATTCAGGAAAAGTTGTTATTTCTGGTTCTAGTTCAGTAACACCTGTTATGGAAAAATTAAAAGAAGCCTATGCTAAGGTAAATCCTGATGTGACAATCGAAATCCAACAAAGCGACTCTTCAACTGGTGTAGCAAACACTATTGATGGTACAGCGGATATCGGTATGGCTTCACGTGAACTTAAAGATACTGAAGAAAAAGAAGGCGTTACAGCAACAGTTATTGCAATGGATGGTATTGCGGTAATCGTTAATGACAAGAACGAAGTAGATGATCTTACAAGTGAACAAGTTAAAGATATCTTCGCAGGTGATACTACATCTTGGGAAGACCTATCTGAGTAAGAGGAATTCATGAATCATACTAAAGAAAAAACAATGCAAGTGGTATTTTTCCTTACCGCTTGTATTTCCGTTATATCGGTTTTACTTATTTGCGTATTTTTATTCTCTAATGGCCTACCTGCGATTAAAGAAATTGGCCTAAAAGAGTTTTTGTTTGGCAAAATCTGGCGTCCATCTAGCAATGAATTTGGTATTTTCCCAATGATTGTTGGTTCACTATATGTTACATTGGGTGCCTTAATTCTCGGTGTACCAATTGGTATTTTGACAGCGGTCTTTATGGCACATTTTTGTCCAGAGCGCTTCTACAAACCATTGAAAGCAGCTATCAACTTGATGGCAGGAATTCCGTCGGTTGTTTACGGTTTCTTCGGTTTGGTGGTCTTGGTACCATTTGTCAGAAATAACATCGGTGGCTACGGAATGGGTATTTTGACAGCTTCAATGTTGCTTGGGATTATGATCCTTCCAACTATTGTTAGCGTGTCAGAAACAGCTATTCGTGCCGTACCTGATTACTACTATGAGGGCGGGTTGGCCTTAGGGGCTTCTCACGAAAGAAGTGTGTTTTTCGTCGTATTGCCAGCGGCTAAACGAGGCATTATCGCCTCAGTTATTCTTGGACTGGGCCGTGCAATTGGTGAAACCATGGCAGTTATTATGGTTGCTGGAAACCAGGCCATTATTCCAAGTTCATTAACATCTGGAGTCCGTACCTTAACGACAAATATTGTCATGGAAATGGGATATTCAACAGGTCTCCACAGAGAAGCTTTGATTGGTACAGCCGTTATCTTGTTTATCTTTGTGCTGATTATCAATATCACCTTCTCGCTATTGCATAAGGAGGACTAATCATAGATATGGAAAATGTAAATCAACGAACTCTAAAGCAGCGTTTTGCATCGCGCAAACACGACCCTGTATCACTTATCTTGTTTGGGTTTGTGTATTTAGCGGCATTTGTGAGTTTCTTGATGATTGCTTTTATTATTAGTTATATTTTGGTGAAAGGTGTTCCTCATTTAAACAAAGGCTTGTTCTCTTTGACTTACACAACTGATAATGTTTCTTTGTTACCAGCCTTGATTAACACCGTCTTTATCACGATTTTAACCTTGCTGATTGCGGTTCCGATTGGTATTGGTGGATCAATCTATTTGACAGAATATGCGAAGAGAGATAATCCAATTGTCAATATCATTCGTATTGCAACAGAAACCCTATCAGGAATTCCATCAATCATTTATGGTTTGTTTGGTGCCCTTTTCTTTGTGAAATACGCTCATTTTGGTCTATCACTTTTGTCTGGGGCAGTGACCTTGAGTATCATGATTTTACCGTTAATCATGAGAACGACTGAGGAAGCCTTACTTTCTGTCCCAAACAGTTACCGTGAGGGAGCTTTTGCCCTTGGTGCTGGTAAATTAAGAACGATTTTCAAGATTGTTTTGCCAAGTGCTATGCCAGGTATTTTCTCAGGTGTTATTTTGGCGATTGGTCGTATTATCGGTGAATCAGCGGCTCTTATCTTTACCGCAGGAACAGTGGCAGAAGTAGCTAAAAGCGTCTTTAGTTCATCACGGACTTTGGCGGTGCATATGTACGCTATTTCTGGTGAAGGACTGTATATCAATCAAACCTATGCAACAGCTGTTGTCTTGCTGATATTAGTCATTGGAATTAACTTTTTATCAGGCTTAATTGCCAAACGTTTAGGAAGTGAGAATGGGTAATGAGTAAATTAACTATTGAAAACTTAGATTTATATTATGGCGATTTTCATGCCTTGAAATCAGTCAATTTAAATATTCCAGCCAAGGAAATTACCGCTTTTATCGGTCCTTCTGGCTGTGGAAAATCAACTTTATTAAAAAGCCTAAATCGTATGAACGATTTGGTCAAAGATTGTCGCATTACAGGTAATGTGCTTTTGGATGGTGAAGATGTTTACCGTGATTTAGATATCAATAAATTGCGTAAAAAAGTGGGTATGGTATTCCAAAAACCAAATCCATTCCCAATGAGCATTTATGACAATATTGCCTTTGGTCCACGTACACACGGGATTCATGGAAAGGCGGAACTGGATGAGATTGTTGAACGTTCGCTGAAACAAGCAGCAATTTGGGACGAAGTGAAAGACCGACTTCACAAGTCAGCCTTGGGTATGTCTGGTGGTCAACAACAAAGACTTTGCATTGCGCGTGCCCTTGCGATTGAGCCAGATGTCTTGCTTATGGACGAGCCAACTTCAGCCCTTGACCCAATTTCAACGTCAAAAATCGAAGACCTTGTTATTGAATTGAAGCAAAAATACAGCATCGTTATTGTAACCCACAATATGCAACAAGCTGTGCGTATTTCAGATAAAACGGCCTTCTTCTTGATGGGAGAAGTCGTAGAATTTAACCAAACCAGTCAACTCTTTTCTCTTCCTCAAGACGAGCGAACAGAAAACTACATTACAGGGAGATTCGGCTAATGCGTTCAAAATTTGAAAATCAACTCCAAGAACTCAATAAAAATGTTATTTTTATGGGGGCTTTATGTGAAGATGTTATCTCAAAATCGGTTCAATTTTTAAAACACGATGATTCAGAACTCGTGGATGATGTGATTGAAACTTACCATCGCATTGAACAACTTGAACGCGACATTGAAGAACAATGTTTGAAATTGCTGTTGCGTCAACAGCCTGTTGCAAAAGATTTACGCCGTGTATCAGCTGCCTTGAAAATGGTTTACGATATGAAACGTATCGGAGCCCAAGCCGCTGAAATGGGTGAGATTGTCAATCAAGGACATATCCACCAAGGACAAGAATTAAAACACCTACAAACCATGGTAAGCCACGTTGTGGACATGGTAACGAATAGTATTGATGCCTTTGTGCATGATGATGAAGAACTGGCTAACCAAGTCATTCAAAATGATAATACAATTGATGCAGAATTTGATACAATAAAGATGGACTTAATGGCCTACTTCGCAGGAGAAGAAGTGGATGGCGAACACGCTATCGACGTCCTGATGGTAGCCAAATACCTTGAACGTATTGGAGATCATACGGTCAATATTGCCAAGTGGGTCATTTTCTCAATCACTGGGCAATTAGATGGAGATGAATAATAATGATTTATTGTGTTGAAGACGATGATGATATTCGCGAATTGATGCTTTATACGCTACGGACGACGGGATTTGAAGCCCAAGGTTTTCCCAACTCCGAGCTTTTCTGGCAAGCGATGGAGCAAGTCAAACCCGACTTAATCTTATTGGATATTATGCTGCCAGGAAGTGACGGTTTATCCAGTTTAGAGGAGTTGCGTGCGAAAAAAAGCAGTGAAAGTATTCCTGTTATCATGGCAACTGCCAAAGGAACAGAATTTGACAAGGTTAAGGGCTTGGATATGGGAGCCGATGATTATCTGGTCAAACCCTTTGGCATGATGGAAATGATTTCTCGTATTAAAGCTGTTTTACGCCGAACTCAAAGTCATGTTCAAGAGGATAAGACCTTGACGATTGGTTCTATTTCTCTTGATGTTCAAAACTACACAGTAAAGAAAGATAATAAAGTTATTCATCTAACGCTGAAAGAATTTGAACTGTTTGCTTTATTGATGAAAAACCCTAATCGTGTGTTTACCAGACAAGAACTGCTAAATCAAGTCTGGGGCGAACACTTTGTTGGGGAAACAAGAACGGTAGATGTTCATATCGGAACACTGCGGACCAAACTTGGTGATGCCAGTCACCTCATAAAGACTATTCGTGGGGTAGGATACCGACTGGAGGAAGAGAATGATTAAAAGAATCTTTCGCTCAACACTTTTTGTATCTTTAGGGATTTTGTTTTCAGCTATCCTGTTAATTATGGGGGCTTTGTACAATTATTTCACTAAGGTTCAAAGAGAACAGTTGCGAACAGAAACTGCCTTGATTGCTCAAGGGGTTTCACTAGAAGGAAAAAATTATTTTGAAAATCTAAACGTTTCCAATGTTCGTATTACTTGGGTTGACAACGAGGGAACGATTCTTTATGATAGCAACTCTGATGCAACCAAAATGGATAATCATCAGAACCGTAAAGAGATTAGAGAGGCTATGGAAGAAGGCTACGGTGAGAGCACTCGCTTTTCGACAACTTTGACAACACAATCGATTTATGTAGCGCAGCGTCTAGATGACGGAACGGTTTTACGTTTGTCCGTAACCCAGCATAGCTTATTGCTTTTGCTGATTCGTATGTTCCAACCGTTTGCCTTGATTGTCATCTTGTCAATCGTCTTATCGATTTGGGTGGCACGCTACACGTCAAGACGTATTATTGCACCGTTAAATAACTTGGATTTAGACCAACCTTTAAGCAATGATGCTTATGATGAAATCACGCCTTTACTTAGACGAATTGATTACCATCAAAAAGAATTGGCTAAAAAAGAGTCACAATTAAACCAGAAAAAAGAAGAATTCGATACGATTATTTCAAAAATCAAGGAAGGGATTATCTTGCTGGATGCAGGCTGTCATGTCATTAGCATGAATGCTGCAGCCCAAGACCTCTTCCAAACAGACCAAAGTTGTATCGGCAAGGATATCTTAAAAACAACAAGGGATTTAGCCTTTAATAACTTGCTAGAAGCAGGTCTTAAAGGAGATAACCAAGAAGGGATTGTTCATTTTGATAAGGACAGTTACAAGGTCTTGATTCGTCCGATTTTATCAGATGGTCATATGACTGGATTGGTGGTTCTTTTGTTCGATGTGACAGAACAATTGCAAATTGAACAATTACGACATGAGTTCACTGCAAACGTGTCACATGAGCTTAAAACGCCTCTGCACGTCATTTCAGGCTATTCAGAAATGCTAGTTAATGGCTTAGTATCTGCTGATGATGTACCTCGTTTTGCAGGAAAGATTTACAAAGAATCCAAACAAATGGTGCAGTTGGTTGAGGACATTATCAAATTGTCACAATTGGATGAAACTGACCAAGTACCAATGGAAGATGTGGATCTTTACCGCGTTGCTAAAAGTGTCTTGAGCAGTTTATCTGCTAAAGCCAAACAACGTGATATTCAGCTTCAACTTAAGGGACAACCGACCCATATCACGGGTAATCCAGCCTTGATTCATTCTGTTTTGTACAATTTGAGCGACAATGCTATTACCTACAATCGTGATGGCGGTAGCGTAAATATTACAATAACAGATGAAGCAGATAAGATTTCTGTTGATGTCAAAGATACGGGAATTGGTATCTCAAAAGAAGAACAAGAACGCATTTTTGAACGCTTCTATCGCATCGATAAGAGTCGCTCAAGAAAAGTTGGTGGAACGGGTCTGGGGCTTTCAATTGTTAAACACGCTTTGAAACTCCATAACGCTTCAATCAATGTTCGTAGCGTTCCTGATGAGGGAACAACCATGACCCTCACCTTTAAAAAGTAATACTAAAAAAAGAAGTGGCTCATTGTCAACTGTAGTGGGTTGATGCCAGCTAACATCTAGAGAGAACCAA
>ERZ778496.949-NODE-949-length-23504-cov-12.173952_pt1 | contig 23504 bp, 16 predicted proteins | sample MGYA00433099_ERZ778496 | MGnify/ENA primary metagenome ERZ778496 (study PRJEB29527, sample SAMN07138962) | mouse gut metagenome | material: feces | host: mouse | place: China:Nanjing | collected 2016-01-25 ...
GTTTCGTAGGGGTTTAGTGTGATCGTGTCTGGCCAATTTGTTAGGTCGCGGTCGTAATTAGAAAGAAGGACCTTACCTGCTTTACCAGCTAGATCGGTTAGCTTGACTGTAGTTTTAGTGCCGTAGAAATTGTTTAAGACTAATAATTTGTCGTTGCTGTCATCTAGATAACGTTCAAAGGCAAAGACTTGTTTATCATCTGCTAGCTGCAATTTGAAGTGACCTTCAGAGATCAAACGCTCTTGTTTGCGAAGTGCGATCAGTTTTTGATAGAAGTTAAAGATCGCACCGCTTTCTAATTCAACTTCCACGTTGATCTTGTCTTGTCCAGTTGGCATCAACCACGGCTCAACATTGGAGAACCCAGCAAATTCACCATCATCCCAGTGCATTGGTGTCCGTGAATTATCACGTGCTTTAGCCAAAACGATCGCGAAAGCTTCTTTTTCACTGTGTCCTTGAGCCAATAAGTCTTTATAAGCATTCAATGCTTCAATGTCAACATAGTCATTGATCGTTGTGTAAGTTGGATCGATCATTCCGAGTTCTTCACCCATATAGATGTATGGGGTGCCACGTAAAAGATGGATCGTCGCTGCTAACATCTGGGCGGATCTGACCCGATAGTTTACGGGATCGCCAAACCGGTTGAGCGCAAACGGTTGGTCGTGATTGTTCCAAAAGAGTGCATTCCACCCTCCCCCTTGATCCATCTGAGTTTGCCAATCAGCTAAATGTTTTTTGAGTGCCATAAAGTCAAAGGGCGTCTTGGTCCATTTTTCACCATCTTTGTAATCGACTTTCAAATGATGGAAGGTAAAGACCATGGATAGTTCATGTTCTTTAGGGTCGGAGTACTTGATCGAAGAAGCAAAATTAGTGGAAGACATTTCACCGACAGTGATGATCGTTTCGTCTTGCCCAAAGGAATTTTCGTTTAGTTCTTTGATGTATTGGTGCACGATCGGTGTATCCGTATAAAGCATCTTTTCTTGGACAGGATCGGTGGAGTCAACAAGGATCTCATCTTTTCCGATCACATTTAGCACGTCGAATCTAAAACCTTTGACTCCTTTTTGACGCCAGTAATTTACGATATCTTGGGCTTCTTTGCGTACATCTAGGTTGTGCCAATCGAGATCAGCTTGGGTCTTATCATAGAGGTGCAAATAGTAAAGCTCAGTGTCACCAAACTTGGCCCAAGCCGGACCACCAAATTTTGACTGCCAGTTAGTTGGTAAAGAACCATCTGCTTTAGCTGAACGCAAATAGAAATATTTTTGGTATTTCTCTTCGCCAGCAAGTGCACGTTTGAACCACTCATGTTCAGTCGAGCAGTGGTTCAAGACCATATCCAACATAACGTCGATCTTGACTTCTTTTAGTTTGGCAACTAGTTCTTCAAAGTCAGCCATTGTGCCAAAGCGCGGATCGATCTGGCGGTAATCGGCGATATCATAGCCGTTATCATTTTGGGGCGAGACATAAAATGGATTGAACCAGATCATGTCGATATTGAGTTTAGCTAGATAAGGGATCTTGTCGATGATCCCACGTAAGTCGCCAAAACCGTCATTATTTGAATCGTAAAATGATTTTGGATAGATTTGGTAGATAACTTTTTCACCAAGATTTGTCTTCATAACTTCCTCCTAGTTAGTACTTAATTTCTTTCGGCGGGCAAAGTCGATAAATTTGAATTTATCAGGGCGATGATATGACGTTGTCAGCTGGAATAAAGTAGTGTCGCTTAGGTAAGAAAGGCTTCGCACGATCACAGCTGGTTCGTTTGGTCCAAGGTCTAAACGCTTTGCAATATCTTTAGGAACTTCTTCAACAGTGATCTCCTTTGTGGCATAGTCGATCTCAAGGCCTAATTGTTTTTCTAAATAGGCGTAGATCGAATTAGCCGCGACCTTTGCTGGTAGTTCACTGATCGGTGGATCTAATAGATAATCTTGATCTAACACGGCAGGAGCATCATCAATGATCCGTAGGCGTTCGATAAAGAGCGCTTTTTTTGCGGTGATCGGTGTCTTGCCAAAGTATTCAGGGGCCTTAACTTTTTCTTGCCGTAAGACTTTAGTTTTTGCGTGAAGTCCTAAGGCTTGATTCAATTCTTGAAAGCTAGTGATCCCTGAGATCGGAAAGGTGTACTTTTGAATGTCTAGCACTAATGACCCTTTGCCTTTTAATTTTTGGATCAAACCTAATTCTGTCAAATGGTTGAGGGCTTTACGCGTTGTTTCGCGTGAAGCCCCGTAGAGTTCACTTAATTGTTTTTCGCTAGGTAAAAAATCGCCGGGACAAAATTGTTGATGTTTGATCTTTTCGGCGAGGTCATTAGCGATCATTTCGTGTTTCAAAGCCATAATTTCACATCCTTAACGTCATTTTTTATTTCATTTTAGCACAGTTGTCTGTACATGCGCAAAATAAAAAAATGCTTATGTTATCGTTATTGTAAATGGTTACAAAAAAATGTTGACAACATGTATAGACAACATGTATAGTTATCGGTGAAGTTAAGTGAAAACGTTTTTAGTTTTACGTATGGAGGGAAATAAAATGGCTAAGAACAAAGTAGTCTTAGGTGCACCCGCTGCAGGGGCAGCCATTGCACTAGATAAAGTTCAAGATGAAGTCTTTTCGACAGGGATGATGGGCCAAGGGTTTGGACTTGAACCGATCGGTGAAAAGATCGTGGCACCAGTCGCTGGGGAGATCACGATGATCGCCGAATCTAAACATGCGATCGGTATTTTAACTAAAGAAGGTTTGGAAGTCTTGATCCATATGGGGATCGATACCGTTGGTCTGCACGGGGAACCATTTGAATTAAAGGTCAAGACTGGAGATAAAGTTCAAGCAGGACAAGAGATCGCTAACATGGCCTTGGAAAATATCCGTTTAGCGGGTCTTCAAACTACGATCATGGTGATCATCACGAACTCGGCCGATAAGTTAGAAGGACTGGATGTTGAAGAATTAGAAGCAACAGCTGGTCAAACGGTCGCAACAGCTTATGTTAAAGAAGCTAAACAAAAAGCTGGCAAACGTGACTATGATGCATTAGCTGATATCATCATCGAAAATGTTGGTGGCAAAGAAAATATCAATAATTTGATCCATTGTATTACTCGTTTACGTTTTTATTTGAAAGATGAAAAGCTGGCCAACGATGACGTTTTACGTGAGACCGATGGTGTGATCGACGTGATGCATGCTTCAGGTCAATACCAAGTTGTGATCGGAAATGAAGTAACCAACGTCTTTGATGCAGTGATGAAGAAATTACCAGGTTTAGGTGAAGGTGAAGCTGTTGAAACGACCACACAAGATGATGGTAAAAATCCAGTGAGTCGTGCTTTTAGCAATTTGATCGGGGTCATCACAGGTTCGATGAGTCCAGTAGTTGGTGTGATCGCTGCGGCTGGTATCATCAAAGGGCTCTTAGCTTTATTGACCTTGCCACAATTAGGTGGTTTGTTGAACGTTAAGGATACGGCTTATATCACAATTAGTGCGATCGCCGATTCAGCCTTTTACTTCTTGCCAGTTTTAGTTGGTTTTGCTGCAGCTAAACGTTTAGGTGGTGATCCGATCGTAACAGCTGTGATCGGGGGCGTCTTGACCTATCCACAGTTAGTTGACTGGGGTCGTGAGTTTAAGGATATGTTTACGATCGGTGGGTTCCACTTCCAATTCTTAAACTACACATATTCGATCTTTCCGATGATCTTAGCAGCTTGGATGGCTAAGAAGTTAGGGGATTGGTTGAAGAAGACTTTACCGAACTATCTGCAAATGATCTTTAATCCATTGATCACTGTGTTAGTTGTTTCTGTGATCACTTTAGTTGTTACTGGTCCGATCATTCAAGGCGCAGCTAACGGGATCGCTGATTTCATCAACTGGTTAGTCCATGCTTCTGGCTGGGCTGGTGGTTTGATCATTGGCGGTTTCTATCAATTGCTAGTTATCTTTGGTTTACACTGGGGCGTTGTTCCATTGGTGGCACAACAGATCTCAGCTAGTGGCGAAAGCTCATTGAATGCGATTATCTCGGTTACTATGGTCGCTCAAGGTGCCGCTGTCTTAGCCGTAGCGATCAAATCACGTAAAAATGACATGAAATCATTAGGGATCGCAGCTGCTATCTCTGCTTTCTGCGGGGTAACAGAACCAGCGATCTACGGGATCAACTTACGCTACCGTAAAGTCTTTATCTCAGGTTTGATCGGTTCAGCTGTGGGTGGTTTCATTACAGGTCTGATGCACGGTTCGATGTTTGGCTTTACAGGTTCATTGATCGGTTTCCCATCATTTTTTAACCCAGCACATCCAACTGAGTTAAACAGTTTCTATGCTTTCTTATTCTCAAGTGCAGCTGCTTTGATCATTAGTTTCTTAGTGACCTGGTTCTGGGGCTACAACGATGAAATGGAAATGGGTAAAAAAGTAGAAAAGAAAAAGACTCCAAAATAAATCAGTGCGGACAAATGCGATCAACTCCGTAAAAATAGCAATGTCTCGCTAAAGATGCGTTTTATGCATCGTTAGTGAGGCGTTGATATTTACTAGGAGTTGCATTTGGGAGCACGACAAAATAGGCGTTCAGGACACGGTGTGTGTGTCCTGAACGCCTATTTAAGTGGTTTAAAGTCAACCTTGTTTTATGGTGACCTGTGCAAGCAGTTGCCCATGGGTCACTTCGCGTTTGATATCGAGTTTCAAATTGGTGATGCGTTTAGGCTGTGTGAAAAAGACGATCACATTATCGCTGAGCCCGGCAGCTTTGATCACAGCTGGATCAAATTCTAACAACAGATCACCAGCTTTGACGGCTTGACCGTCAGTATAATATGTGACAAAACCTTCACCACGCAATTTGACCGTATCGATCCCCACATGGATGACCGCTTCTAGTCCATTATCGGCCACCAATCCTAAGGCGTGTTTAGTGGAGAATGTAAAGCGGACTGTGCCGTCAAATGGCGCGTAGACTTTAGTATCGAGGGGAGCGATCACAAAACCGATTGCATCAAAATCAGGTGCAGCTTTGCTTGGTAAAGCATTAGCAAAACCAGTGACTGGAGCTAAGACATTAGTTGTCTCACTGACAGTTAGTGGAGCTTGTTTAGCTTCAAGTCCAAAAGTCTCATCGCCAGCAGCTAATTTATCCTTGAGCTCTTCAACGATCGCAGCGTGTTTTTTCTCAGTCAAGTTGACCTTGGTCAAAAAGATCAACAAAGCTAAGATCGCTAGAGCAAGTGGAATGTAAAAAGCCATGCTTTCAAAAGTTCGGATATTTTTAGCGGTCATGTCAGCAGCAGTCGCTGAGCCAGTCATGCCCGCGGCGATCGCGATATAACCGACGATCCCGTTTGAAAAGGCCCCTGTTAATTTATCGATCATCGGACGAACAGCTAATACGACAGCTTCGTTACGTTCGCCAGTCTTTAATTGCCCGTATTCGATCGCATCTGTTAAGGTGAGGACTGTGACGAGTTGGGCAAAGGTAATGTTGAATAAGACGAGCCCAACGACTAAAAGGGCCATATTTTCACGGGCAAAGATGAAGATCAGGTATGAAGTGATCATACAACATTGTCCAAAGGAAAAGAGCCACTTTCTTGGGATGAACTTATTCAAGACAGGGTATAAAGGTGAGGTCATAAAACCGACTAAGATCGCAATAAAGCCCGCCAAACTAAAGGTCTCTGGTTTACCTAAGACAAATTTGAAAAAGTAATACAAGACCCCGTTTGTGACCACGTTAGCAAAGGAAAACATAAAGTATGCTAAACTGGCCCAAAGGATCTGATCGTTTTTGGCTAGCCCCAAAAAAACATCTTTGATCGTCGTTTTTTGCTTAGCAGCATTACGGATAAGATTATCTTTTTCTTCAGTTCCCCAAGCAACGATAAATGCACAGGCGATAGCTAAAAGCGAAATGATGATCGCAAATGCTAGCCAACCTTGGGCACCTTGCGTGTGTTTTCCGGTGGCAACATAAGTAAAATAGGTCACCACAGGCACGACGATGACGGTCAGACCATTCCACCCGATCGAACCGGTCAAAGTTCCAAGGGCCGTGTAGACGCCCCGTTCCTTACTATCTTCACTCAAGGCTGGTACCATGCCCCAATAAGAGACATCGGAAAATGAGTAAAAGACATCTAAAGTGATAAACAAGATCACAAATAATACGGCAAAGGCGATCCAATTGACATTGGCTAGGTTAAAGATCCCAGTAAAAAGTATTACTAAGATCACAGCACTGACTAGATTCCCGGCAATGATCCAAGGTTTGAATTTGCCCCATCTAGTTTGAGTGTTATCCACGATGTTTCCCAACAGTGGATCGATCAAGATCTCGATGATCCGGATCACCACGATCAGACCAGTGATCAAAGCGATCAGCTTATTGGCGATCGCAGGTGCTAGTTCACTGAACAAGCCCGCCGTAACAAAGACGATGAACCAATTGCTCAGTAAGCCGTAAAAAGCTGCATGCCCCAAGTTGCCCATTGCAAATGAGAACTTAGAGATAAATGATTTTGATGCATGTTTTTCCATTGGTGTTCCCCCTAAAAGCTAAGCAAATAACTAAAACTAGCTGTAATCGTTTACAGGAATCATCATACAACTTTTTACTTAATAAGTAAACTAGATTACTAAAATAATTACGTAAAAACGGTAAAATAAAAATCGCATCCTTGATAGAATGCGATTTTTTAGGGGGTTATAAAGTAAAACTTTTACGGATCACTAATTCAGTATTGACGAAAGCATGGATCTTGGCGCGGTCAGGACGCTCTAAGGCATCACATAATAAATTGATCGCGGTCTGACAGAGTTCTTTTTGGTCGATGCTATAAGTCGTCAATGGTGGTGAAACGTATTGTGAGACTTCAATGTTATTGATACTGATGATCGCAGTATCCTGTGGCAAGCGGATCCCAGCCTCATTGAAAGCTTGTAAAACACCGATCGCCAAAGCGTCAGAAGCGACGATAAAGGCATCGGGGAGATCTGTACCTAAGTTAGTAATGACTTTTTTACCGAGCTCATAACCATTTGAAGTTGTAAATGAGCCACCGACGAAATAATCTTTTTCATTAAAGATATTTAAGCGCTTAGCCCAATTTTCAAAGGCAAAAGCCCGCGGATCTTGGCGATAGTTGTGTTGCCCCATGATCGAACCGACACCCCCGATAAAGCCGATCCGTTTTTTGCCAGCACGTTGTAATAAGTCGAGGGCATCTAAGATCGTTTGGGAGAGGTCTGGTTGGACGGAATCAAATTTATCCGGATAAGGATTGATATCTAAAAAGATCCCGAGCGGTGTGACTTCATGGAGTTTAGCTAGCTTTTCTGAGGAAAGATCATCTGCACCGATCCCGATGAAGCCTTCGTAATTTTTCCCCTTAGCGATCAAATGATCAAGATCATGAAAGATATCGATCTCTAAGTTGGCATTTTTGCTTTGTTTTAGGATAAGTTCTTTTAGAGTATTAAAATAAACATCTTGCAGCTCTTCTTCAGCGGTGAAACTGGTCAAAAGTGCGATCTTACGTGAGATAAGAAATTTATTTTGGCGTTTACCATAGCCGAGCTTGTTTGCCACTGTGAGGATCTTATTTTTAGTGGCAGGGGAAACGGATAAGGTCGGATCTTCATTTAAGAGGCGTGAGACGGTAGCTTGTGAAAAACCGGCTTCTTCTGCGATTTGTTTGATCGTTACCATAATATTACCTGCCTTTACTGCATATTTATAGTTATATTTTACCCTATAGATGTAATTTTTGCTAATTGTGGTATAAGATTGATAAAAAATAACTTAACGTTTACATAATAATTGTTATGTTTGTGTTAAGTCAGAACTAAATGAAAGTGATTTTGTTGACCCAAAAATGCGAAAGAATATAAAATTAAATCATTAAAAAGTTTTATATAATTATTTTATTTTTTGATTTATGGAGGGTTAAAAGATGAATAAGATCGCATTGCTGGAAGACGATAAGACAGTTAAGTTGAGTATCCCTCGTGGCTACTACGTATTTGCAGAAATGTCAACGATGGCAGACTTTAATGTTAAGATGATATTATGCGATGCTCAGAGTCAAAAAGTGTCATTTGAAGGTGAACGTCAAAGCAAAGATGCTTTACCTCCGATCCGTGGTTTTTACCAATGTGATTATGACGAGACCGAATTACACATTCATATTGAAGATGGTATCGATTTAGATCTACGTGTTGATAGCACAGATCTGTATGATCAAAACGAAGAGTTGGCTGTACGGACAGTCACTGCAGTTGGGCGTGATCTAGCTGATGATAAATACAATGATTTTATGTTACATTTAACGATCATGCGTTGCAACGATCTTTAAAAAGCTCATTGACTATAGTTTCATTTTCAAATGGAACTATAGTCAATTTTTTAGAAAAATATTAGTTTTTTGTTAAATTGAAATGCTATTTGTGTAAGGGTAGCATGGCCAATTTAAGTGTTTTAGCCCAAAAAAAGTATATTTATAAGGATAGATATATTTTTAAAAATTTTATTTTAAAAAATAAAATTAAAATAATATATGTATTTATATCAAAAAATTACCGAAAATAAATTTCTTTAGTTGTACTATAGTAAATGTTTATAAATTAGGTAGAGGAGTATAGCGATTGTATACGCCCCCTATTTTTATACTTTTTAATAACTGAGGAGGGCTATTTTTAGTTTTGTTATCACGCAATAATAATAAATTATTAATACATAAGTTAGAACCAAAGAAACAACGCTTTGCGATCAGAAAGATCAGTGTTGGAGTCGCTTCTGTCTTGATCGGTTTTACTTTTGCTGGTTTTAGTGGAGTATCAGCTGATGAAGCGACAACAACGACTAAAGATCACTTAAAGACCGAGGCGACAACAGAAAGTTCAAGTGTACCAACTAAAGAAGTTGAGTTAACTTCAGGTACTGAAACTCAAGCTAAAGAAGCTAAGACCACACCAGTAGCTGACGCTAAGGCTCAAGTTACTGAAGATGTCAAAGAACAAGCTCCAACGCAAACGGTAACTGCTAAAGAAACTAGTGAAGCACCAACTAGCCTCGAAAATCAAACGGTTGCACCAGCTACTGAAGATGAAGCCAGTGAGACTCAGCCATTTAACGTTGAAAAACAAGCTGAGCCCCAAGCAAATGTTGATCTAACGGATAGTAAAGTTGCTTATGCAGCAACACCAACTAAAGCCCAAGATCAACAAGAAGAAGGTTTTAGTGTTACTGATCCTGATTATTCTAAATATTCTTATGCAGGGACAAACCTTCAAACGTTGATCGACGATTTTAAGATCGACTACCAAAATAGTGAATATGTTTTCCAATGGATCGCATCGACCAATGGAGAAAGTGGGATCGTCTTTACCGTTGATCGTGGTAAAGATGCTGATGGCAATGTTATTTTAACTAATAATGGTAGTTTTAATGCGTATGAATATCATACGGTCCACCGTAGCTGGTCGATTTTGGGAAATCACACGACAGAAGTTGAGCGAAAGAAGTATGTTATCCGTTATGGAGATAATAAACTTTATATAGGACATATTATTAACGATGGATCTAGAAATACGATCACGGTCGATCATTTTTATACTAAAAATGAAACTCCTTATACGCCAGTATTTGTTGGCGGCCATAGTGGGATCGAGGAAAATAGTGGCAATGGTTATGGAGTACTAAGTATTTATACCCCACAAGTTGTTGAACAAAAAGCCAAGATCAACAATGGTGAAGTCTATAAGACACAAACTGGTTTAACAGGGCAACACTATACGACGGGGATCCCAAAGAATGCCAAGGTAGAAAAAGGTAAATTCTTATACGCTAAAAACAGTCAAGGAACGATGTCTGAATTCCATAAGGGTGTTGTTTTAGTCAATAATTACCATGATGGTGTGACTGTTGTATATAAAGAATTAGAGAATCAGGGGACTATGGAAGTTAATGTTTATGACAATTCTAAATATCCTGTTGATAAATATACTATGAAAGTGGGGGAGACAAGAGAGTATGGGAACGTTACTATTGCCAACCCTTACGTCCAACAAACTACTGATATCACATATGAATATCGTAAGTTAGGTAGTGTTGAGCTTTATGATGAAAATGGCAATTATCTAGACCAAAAACAATATGTCAACGATGCAAATGATGCGGCTAAGGCAAGTTTGCCAAAGATTCCCAAAGAATTTACTCGAGGTAATATTGAATACACTTTGGTAAAAGCAAAAGATCTTCCTAGCGATCTAAGTAGATCGATCAAATATATCTATCGTGGTATTGAAACAAAGGTAACTCAAGATACTTACACTTTAACGACGGAATTTGTTAATGAAAATGGCAAAGAACTTAAAGCCGCTGAACCACAAACGATCACTTGGACAACGACGACTAAGCGCGATATCCATACAAACAAAATTACCAAGCAGACTTCTCCAAGTAAAGAGAGCTATGCTGCAGTAAATAGCCCGGTGATCTTAGGCTATTATGCAACAACGACGAAGTTAAGTGGCCAAAAAGCTGAACCAAAAAATACTACACAAAAGATCATTTACCATAAATTGGGCAAGATCATTGCTCAAGACAGCCAAGGCAACATTTTAACGACTGTTGACTATGAAAATGCTGCTGCTGATGCAACTAAGATCAAAGAGATCGTTGCTCCAACGATCAAAGGCCATCATGTAAAAGGTGAAGTCATTCAACCAAGTGATCTAGGTCAGGATACAGTGCTCAATTATGGTCAAGATACTCAAGTTGCACAAATCAAGTATTGGGATGAGACCGCTCAAAAGTATATTACTGATGCTCAAGGCGACGATTTAGAAACAATCGAAACTGGAGCTCACAATACTGAGATCTCTCATAAAAAGGTAACTGAACAGATCCACGCTTTGAAAGCTAAGGGCTATGAATATGATGTTACAGATCAGAGGTTTTCGAGAGTCTATTTTGATGATGATGATTCAAAAATACAGACATTTACAGTCAAATTAGTGCATGGTATGCAAGCGGAAATCGAATCTAAGCACATCACACGTGAGGTCCATATCCACCATCCTAAACAAGAAAAAGAAGTTGTACCGCAAACGGCTACTTTGACGCGAAATGTTACACGTGACAAGGTAACTGATGAGGTCAGTCCAACGAGTGCTTGGAATTTTGCTAACTTTGAGGAAGTAGACTTACCATCGCACAAGGGATATAAGATCGACGAAACACCAGCTGAGATCCAAAATGGTAAAGTCGTTGCTAAAACAGTCGCACCTGATGAAGAAGATGGCAAAAAGATCGCTGTTAAGTATATACCACTAGAACAACATGCTTTAGTCAAATATGTGGACGACAGCAATGGAACGCTTTTAGCTGAAGAAGCTATCCAAGGTGTGACCGATGCAGCGATCGAACATACAAATGATGAGAAGATCGCAACATATCGAGCTAAAGGCTATGAACTAGTCTTTGATGAGTTGGCAAATGAAAGTGACCCGCATTTCAATGCTGAAGATGAAGCTCAAGTCTACACGGTTCATTTGAAACACGGGTCTAAAGTGGTCAAAGTCGATCCAAGTAATGTAAATAGCCAAAAAGAAGTCAAACGGATGATCATTGTGAATTCACCAGATGGAACTAAGACAACTAAGGTCCAAACAGTTGTCTTTACCCGTGATGGCTTAAAAGATCTTGTAACTGGTAAAATTTCTTACCCAGATTGGGATGAAATTGCAACAAAAGCCTTTCCACAAGATGACGTACCACAATATTTAGGTTATACTTCAATAGTAGCTGGAAGAAAACAAACGACAATTGCTGCCAGAAACGTTCGGCCAACTGATGCTGACCAAGAGATCGAAGTCAGCTATGTTGCACGACCAAGTAAGCAAGTTATTACCTATCAAGACGAAAATGGCAACCAGATCAAGACCCAGGTCGTTACTGGTCGTACGGGTGAAACGGTAAAATTAGTGCCAGTTCTTCCTGATGGTTGGGAATTGACTGCTCCTGATAGCTTCCCTGAAAAGGTGACATTTGCACCAGAAGAAAATCAAGTATTGGTCATCACAGTTAAGCGGATCACAACGACCGCCAGCGCTAAAACTGAAACGAGCGGTGAAAACCCTGAGCTAGCTAAGCAAGAAGTTGTAAATGATACAACTGGTGTCACAACTAATGAAAAAAATGAAGCAACCCTTCCACAATTGGGTGAAAGCGATAGTGAAGCTTTAGCAGTTAGTTTATTAGGTTTAGTAACAGCAGCCTTTTCTTTGTTTTATTTTGGCAAAGAGAGAAGAAAGACTGATAACTAAAAAGAAATGCTCGATGGATAGTAGTACTTTTAGTTAGCCATCAAAGGGACCACCTTAGATGATCTAGTCACCTATGGCGGTCTCTTTTAGTTTTAGGGGTTGAATTAGAATTTTTAGAAATTTTTCTGACGGTATTGCCGTCAAGTATCAAAAAGTAGCGGCAACTGCACAAACAACATTTGAATTTGTCGATCCGCGTGATCTAAAAACACCAGTCACGATGTATTCGTACAAGACAAAAAAATTAGTAACAAGTGGGGTATTGGTCGCTGATGAAGTTCAGGAATTTGAACAGGTCAAGATGCTAGTTGGGCATATGTATCATCGAACAAAGCGTAAATTTAAGGTGATCGATCCGTATCGCAAGGGCCCTTTAGCAAAAGAAATGCTTGAATTGCGTGATGATCGGGGCAATATGTTGGGAGAAATACCTTGTCAAAGAATCACACACGGTCATGTGCTCGTGATCCCAACGATTTTTTCCAAAAACGATGAATACTATACCTTAAAGGAAGTCACGACTTTGTTAAGAAATGGTCAAAAAAAAACGATCGCCGAATACGAACTAGCTGAAGTCACTGAATCGTTGAATAAGACAACGTTGACGACGCACTTTGTGACTATAGCTGGTCAGCAGCTTTGCCGAGCAGATAAACAGACGATCACCTGGAAGACGCTCAAGTACCGAGACGTTAAAACCAATCGTTCTTGGAGTGGTTCAAGTATTCCAGAAGAATCAAATTATTTAGCGGTCAAAAGTCCTTTGATCATGGGATATGTAGCGCAAACGGCGGGGTTAGGACCAGCTAGCTTGAAAGCTAAAGAACAACAGATCGTCTATCAAAAATTAGGTAAGATCATTGCGATCGATAATGGTGGTAATATTTTAGGTACCAAAAAATATTGCAACGATCGCACCGATCCTACACGGGCTGCTGAGACCTTTTTACCATATATCAAGGGTTATCATCGTGCGATCAAAGATGAAGCGATCTTGCCTAGTGATCCAAGTTGTGATATTTTTATTAAATATCTAGCCAATTGATAAAGTAAACAAGCGCGTTTGACAATGCAGTCAGCGTTGGGTAAATAAAGAGAGCCTTGCCATGATCTTATCGTGGTAAGGCTCTCTTTTATCTGTAGATCATTTTGAAATCATCGAGCAATAGCAAAATATGCTGGCTGATGCTTTCGCAGTCAGGGCGATCTAGCGTCTGTAACTCATGAATGAGCTGCAATGAGCTGGGGGTCAAATGTGCTAATGAGATATTGCTTTCTTCTTGAAGCAATTCTGAGATCGAGATCTCAAGTGCCCGACAGATCGCATTTAGTTTTAAAATACTGATGTTTTTCTTCTGACCACGTTCTAATTTAGAGATAAAATTGATCGAAAGATCGCTGTATTCAGCTAATTTTTCCTGCGTTAAATTAGCTTTGATACGTTGCTTTCTGATTTTTTCACCAATCTGCAAGTCATTATCCATGGAATATTACCCCTTTACTGCAAGGAAATCATCTACATGGATAATAAAGATAGTATTAATATATTAACACGATATATAGTAACTTAATTTCTGAGTTCCCAAGCAAATAACTGTACTATAATAATATAGATTTATTTTTTAGACTAAAAAAGTTAATATTTTCACCAAATACCAACTTTTTGCTATGTTAAATATTTTTGACCATGATAAGGTCAGTTTGTTCGTCAGCTCCCATAAAAAATGAGTGCGAGCCGTGATGAGTAAAACCCATTTTTTCGTAGAAAGCAAGGGCGGGATAATTTTTCTCCCATACACCAAGCCAGATCGTGCTACAATTTTCTTCTTGAGCAAGCTTGAGCGCTTCTTGGAATAAAAAACGGCCTACCCCATGGCGCTTGAAGGCTGATCTGATGTAGATGCGTTCGATCTCAAGGGCGTTAGGGGCAACTTGTTCACTTTGGGCCTCATTTAAGTTGAGCTTTAAATAGCCAGCAAGTTGTCCATCCAAGTAAGCAAAGTAAAATTGTGAGTTAGGGTCATTTAACTCGGCGGTCAATTTACTGAGATCATAGGCTGTTTTTAAGTAATCTGCTAGGTCTTGAGCGCTGTTTTGGTCTTTAAAAGTATCGCTAAAAGTTTCAATGCTTAGCTTTTGCAGGGTTTCAACTTCAGCTACAGTGATGTGTTTTAATGTTTTAGTCATGATTTTTTACTCCTAGTAATTTCGTTTTTGGCCTTTTTTGACGATCTCCCAATCTTTTTCGATGTTACGGCGGACTTGTTGCAATAGTTGTTGCAATTGCACTTGTTGTTTTGTGGTCAAATGCCTTAGTGCCGTTTGTTCTGAGTAGTTATGCTCGGCACGAAGCATAGGGTAGAGCTGGGCTCCTTTTTTAGTTACAAAAAGGGGTTTATTTTTTTTGTTGTCAAGTTGAGTACGGCGTTCGATCAAACCGTTGGCGACTAGTTTTTTGATCGCTCGTGAAGCCGTGGTCTTATCGACTTTGAGGTAATTAGCCAACTCTTCTAAGATGATCCCAGGCTGTTCGTAGATCCTGACCAAGTAGAGATATTGTCCCTTGGAGAGTTTTAGGTCTTTAAATTCAACACTACTGATCGAATCTAAAGCGCGGGCGATCGTGCCGAGCTCACGTAAGATCTCTGTCATTTTGAGCACTTCCTTTTGCTCTAGTATATTTTGGTTTTGTTGTAAATGCAACTATTTTTTGAAAAGGGAAATGAAATCGTTAAAATGGTATAATAGCTCTTGAACAATTAGAAATGAAGGGCATGTGACGTACTGATGTCACATAGTAGGTGAGCATTTTGGATATAAAGATGGTAGCGATCGATATCGATGGTACGTTGGTCAATGATCACAAGCAGATCGGTGAAAAAACTAAAGCAGCGATCAAACAAGTACGCAAACAAGGTGTTTATGTGGTCTTATGTACGGGACGGCCATTGTCTGGGGTCAAAGATTATTTAGAAGAATTAGCCTTGGTGGGAGAAGATAACTATGCGATCACCTTTAATGGGGCTAAAGCACAGGTCACAGGTACAGGTAAAGCGATCTTTGAAAATCTCTTATCTCCTGAACAAGTAGCTCATTTGGATCAAGTAAGTCATGAACTCCAGATCAGAGGTCAGATCGTCATGCCAAATTCTGAAGTTATTACGACTTTTAAAAATATCAGTCCGTATACCGTACTTGATGCGTTCTATACAAAAATGCCACTTTATTATTGTGAGCCAGAAAAATTAGCCACACACTCGGCAGCAGCTAAATATATGTGGGTCGATGAACCAGAAGTGATCACAGCTAAGCTCAAGGACTTAGATCCAGAAGTGATCGCGGATAAGTATACGGTTCTTAGTGCGCCGTGGTTCTTTGAGATCATGCATTCGAAAGCGCATAAAGGTGCAGCCGTGCTCGAATTAGGCAAGTATTTAGGCCTAACTAAAGATCAGATCATGGTTTTAGGCGATGAAAATAACGATCTGACAATGTTTGAAGCGGCTGGATTTGGAGTCGCGATGGGTAATGCTAATGATCAGATCAAAGAACTTGCCAGTGCGGTCACAGCTGATAATGATCATGATGGTGTTGGTGTGGCCCTTGAAAAATATGTATTAAAGAATTAGAAGGGAAGTAGTGAGATGGGAATTGTTGGTGAATTTTTACTCCATAGATGGTATGTTTTTGTGATCGCCATCTTATATTGGATCGTGATGAAATATCTAGGCAAAGGGACACGTTTTGCCCGCGAAGCAAGCCAAGTGTCAGCTACTTTGCAGATCTTGTTTTTACTCGTTTATACAGGATCAGCGTTATGGTTGTTAGCTTCAGGGACGGCTGCTAGTCAAGCCTTTACTTTATTTACGCTGGTGGTCAATATTGGCGGTGTCGTGTTAGTTTTACCGCTGTTTTTGTTGATCTTGTATCGTTTATGTACTGCTAAATTTTTAGCAAGATTTCCTGAATGGGGCAAGAATTTATTTCGTTTAGTTTGCTTTGCCTTGTTAGGCTTTTTCTCTTACCCTGTTTTGGCAGTAGTCGTGACGTTATATTATGGCTGGTAAAATGAGCGTTTTAGTATCACCTTAAGTTTATTTTGTGATAAACTACATCTGTAAACGATTAGAGGTGAGACAGATGGAAAAAGACAATTTTGCGATCGAAGGGATGGTTTGTGCCAGTTGTGCGCAAACGGTCGAAAAAGCAGTAGCACAACTGCCGGATGTGACTGATGTTTTTGTCAATTTGGCAACAGAGAGCATGCAAGTTGAACATGGATCTCAGGTCAGTGTGCAAAAGATCATGCAGGCGGTCAAAAATGCCGGTTATGTAGCGACTTTGTCTAATACACTTGATCAAGCTGAATTTGAAGCAAAGCAGGCCCAGACTAAAGCTCGTTTATTACATAAAAAACGACAAATGATCGGTGCTTTGATCTTTGCAGGCGCATTGCTTTTAGTGGCGATGGGACCAATGATGGGTCTAGCATTTCCACACTTTTTAGATGGGATGCATGCTCCTAAAAGTGCTAGTCTGATCCAGCTAGCCTTAGTTTTACCAGTATTGTGGTTTGGCAAAGACTACTTGACCACAGGCGCTAAAGCATTATTTGCCCGACATCCTAATATGGATTCGTTAGTCTTAGTAGGAAGTGGGGCAGCGCTTTTGTACAGTTTGGTAAATACTTATCTGGCTGTGGTAACAGAGCAACACCATGATCTTTACTATGAGGCAGCAGGAATGATCATTGCCCTTGTCATGTTAGGCAAGTACTTTGAAGATCTCTCAAAGCAAAAGACTAATTTTGCCTTGACCTCGCTTTTGACATTGGTGCCCAAAAAAGCCTTGTTAGTCGTAGCCAAGGGACAGACCAAAGAAGTACCGGTCGCAGAACTTAAAGTCGGTGATACCTTTTTGGTTCAGGCAGGGCAAAGTATTCCCGTTGATGGTATCGTTTTGGCTGGCGAGACGACGGTCGATGAATCGATGTTGACGGGTGAGAGCTTGCCGGTCGCCAAAAGATCTGGTGATCTAGTGAATGCTGGCACGGTCAGCCAAGTTGGTCAATTGACCTGTCGTGCAACGCGGATCGGAAGTCAAACGGCACTTTCACAGATCATAGCCTTGGTCGCCAAAGCCCAGGGTTCAAAAGCACCGATCGCGCGGCTAGCTGATCGAATAGCTGGCTATTTTGTGCCAGTGATCATGGGGATCGCAACTTTAGGTGCACTGGCGTGGTTTTTGACGGGACATTCGTTAGGCTTTAGTTTGACGATCTTTGTTTCGGTCTTAGTGATCGCTTGTCCGTGTGCATTAGGGTTAGCGACCCCGACTGCGATCATGGTCGGGACCGGCAAAGCGGCCAAAGCGGGGATCTTGTTCAAAAATGGGACAGCTTTAGAACAGCTATCTCAAGTGACAACAGTAGTCTTAGATAAGACAGGAACGATCACCCAAGGTAAGCCAGCGGTGACTGATGTTTTGGCTAAACCCGGGCTAAAGCGAGCAACGATCTTACAACTAGCAGCTAGCCTAGAATTTTATGCAAAGCACCCATTAGCCCATGCGATCTTGCAGGCGTCAACTGCTGAAACGTTACCTGTTAGTGACTTTGAGACTTTACTTGGACTGGGCTTAACGGCTAAGGTCAATGGTTTGACCTATTTTTTGGGTAACGATAAACTTTTAGCCAAACAAAAGCTTTCAACCGAAATACCATTGTTAAAACAGGCCCGAGCTTTGACGCAAGGTGGCAAAACAGTGATGTTTTTGAGCACTGAAAAAGACCTTTTAGGTGTGATCGCTGTTCAAGATCCACTAAAGCAAGATAGTCGCCATGCGATCGCACAACTACACAAGTTAGGGGCAAAGACTGTGATGTTGACGGGGGATAATGAAAAGACCGCTCGTGCGATCGCTAAACAAGTCCAGATCAGTGAAGTGATCAGTGATGTCTTGCCAGCTGATAAAGCAAAGGTCGTCTTAGAATTACAAGCTAAAGGACAAAAGGTCGCGATGGTCGGTGATGGGATCAATGATGCGCCAGCTTTAGCCAATGCGAATGTCGGAGTTGCGATCGGCAATGGGACTGATGTGGCGCTCGATTCGGCTGATGTTGTTTTGATGAATTCAGATCTCAGTTCACTAGCCCAAGCGTTATTGTTGAGTCACAAGACTTTGGTCAACATCAAAGAAAATCTCTTCTGGGCTTTTTTTTACAACTGTCTCGGTATTCCAGTCGCTTTAGGTGTCTTGACGCTTTTTGGTGGTCCGCTGCTTGACCCAATGCTCGCTGCTTTGTGCATGAGTTTTAGTTCGGTATCAGTTGTTTTGAATGCTTTGCGGTTGAACCGCGTAAAATTAAACTAAGTGAGGATGATAGTAATGGAAAAACATACAGTAAAAGTTGAAGGTATGAAATGTGAAGGTTGCGCTAAGAAAGTGCGGGAAAGTTTAAGCCGTGTTGTGAAAAATGTTAAGGTCGACTTGGAAAAGAAAACGGCTGAATACATCGGGGATGAAACGATCGATGGTTTGAATCAAACTTTGGATGGAACGCCATATTCAGTCAGCAAATAGCTATTTGTTAAGATGTTGGTATTTTTGCCAACATCTTATTTTTTCTTGTATATCTTTTACGAGCAGTGGTTTAGAATAGAGATGTGGGCGAAAAATTTAGTAAATTAAGAAAGGGGGGTCTGCCGATGCATGATTATCGCAAAGAAGTACAGCAATTGCTCGATGTGATGGGGAATAGTGAGCAGGAGCTAATTCTTGGTGCTAAAGCGATCCAGTTGATCTTACAAATGGCAGCTAAGGGAAATTCAGCTCAAGGGATCGAAGAAAAGCAAGCATCAGTAACACCTGAAGTAAAAGAAGACGAAGAGGAGGGTCCGCAGGCTCGGCCTGAAGTAGAATCTGATTTAAAATCAAAACTAGTAGCAAAAGATGAAAAGGAGCCTAGACCATTGGTTCAAAAAGCTGAACCAATGGTAGATAGACCGACTGATGTAAGTAAAGAAAAGGCTAAAATAGATCGGACTTCGCAGACATTGCAAACTTTGTTGAGTGAAAAAGGTGACAGTCAAGCGTTAGATAATTGGGTGCAAAAAGACCCCAAGATCTTTGAGCGCTTATTTGATATGGTAATGGTCTATAAAGTTTCAACGCGTCGGATCGGTTTTAAAGCCTATAATAAAAACAATAAAGAATTGAGATTTAGAGAGACGATCCGGAATCAATTCAATCCTAAAAATGGTGATGCGATCTTGGTCAGCAACGCCCATACGGAGTCACCTCGAATCACAAAATTGATCAGACGACCAGCTGAGTCGTATTATCCTAATACAGTGACCTTTGATCGTGGGGTAGTTGAGGTCAACGCTGATAATGAACTGATCGTTAAACGCAATGTAAGTGGGAAAAAGCTTCGAGTCGATGGTGAATTGTTTGAGTACAAGCTCCCAGCTCAAGCCTATAATATCCACGAAGGTAGTATCGTGCGGTTGCGTTGGTATGCTAATTCGCATGGTGAACGGCAAAATGAAGATATCTCGCTAGCCTGGGTCTATCCTGAGCGGCAAGAAAAAGTCACCACGCCAGCTCCGAAAAAGGAAAAGGGGCCTAAGCCACAATATCAGCCGACGATCGAATTTGATCTAGAAGGTAGAACAGTCGGGGTCGTTGTTGGGCGTGAATTGTATCGTGATAAATACGAAGCGATCATTGAGGCACATAATGGTAAGATGCTGATGGTCGATGCCTTCTATCATCGCCGTGACCCAGAAAATTATTTCTCACGGCGCTTGAGTGAAGCGGATTATGTGGTCATGGTCCAAAACCAAAATAAACATAATACGAGTTATGCTTTAGCTAAGATCAAGGATCAATTCCAAGGTTTTGCAGTGGCTAAGAACTTGACCGGGATCCAGGTAGAACAAGCTATCTATCGGGCCGTCAAAGGGCTACCGGCATTCGTAGCCGGTTAAAAGGAAAAATAAATGCCGTTAGCATCGTTTGAATAACGCGGGACTCATCTTGATGTGTATTTGCATCATGGTGAGTCCCGTTTTTGCATGGCGAACATGTTATCGTTATAAATAAGATAAAAAGTGCACAAACTACTAGATATTAGTTAAAAAATTTATATAAATCTTGGCAGAGATGCCTAAAAGATATTTTTGGAGTGCTCTCGAACAAAAAGTTAATTTTTATATAAAGTAAGCGCTGTTTGGGTGGAGATATTTCTTGTTTAAGAAAGAGTAAAATAAATTGAAATCGGTATCAATAAGGTTTAATATAGTTAGCGAAAGTATTCACTAAGGATTTATCGAGTGAATTACTAGTCATTTTTAATTTAATTATTTTGGGAGGTTCCAGATAGATGAGCAAAGAAAAGCCAAAGAAAAAAGTATTAACTCCAGAAGAAAAAGAAGCAAAGATGCAAGCAGCGCGCGTTTATACCGATGGCTTGGTCGAAAAAGCGTTAAAGGCAGAACAAGAGTATGCGACCTTTACGCAAGAACAAGTTGATAAGATCGTAGCTGCCGCAGCTTTAGCTGGCTCTGAAGCAGCTTTGACTTTAGCTCACGAAGCAGTCGATGAAACTGGACGTGGGGTAGTTGAAGATAAGGATACTAAAAATCGTTTTGCAACAGAAAATATTTATAACTTGATCAAAAATGAAAAGACAGTCGGTGTCATTTCAGAAGATAAGATCAAGGGCCAAGTTAAGATCGCAGCTCCATTAGGTGTCTTAGCGGGAATCGTCCCAACGACCAACCCAACTTCGACTACAATGTTCAAGGCTTTGATGGCTTTAAAGACGCGTAATGCGATCGTCTTTGCTTTCCACCCCCAAGCACAAAACTGTTCAGTACACGCAGCTAAGGTCATCTATGAGGCAGCATTAGCAGCTGGAGCACCAAAAAATATCATTCAATGGGTCGAAAAACCATCACTTGAAAATACAACTGGCTTGATCCAAAATCCAAAGATCGCATCTATCTTAGCAACTGGTGGTCCAGGAATGGTCAATGCAGCGTTACGCTCAGGTAATCCGTCAATGGGTGTCGGTGCAGGTAACGGGGCGGTTTTTGTCGATCACACAGCCAACTTAGACCGTGCTGTCGAAGACCTTTTGCTGTCTAAGCGTTTTGATAATGGGATGATCTGTGCGACAGAAAACTCAGCTGTTGTTGAAGCACCAGTTTATGACGCTTGGTTACAAAAGATGCAAGAAAAAGGTGCATATTTAGTACCAAAAGAAGACTATGCTAAGATCGAAGATTTCGTCTTTAATGATAATCACGGGGTAAACGGTCCAGTTGCAGGTAAGAGTGCCCGCTGGATCGCAGAACAAGCCGGTGTCTTTTTACCAGAAGATAAAGACGTGATGTTATTTGAATTAGATGCTAAAAACATTGGTGAAAAGTTATCCTCTGAAAAATTATCACCACTCTTGTCCATTTATAAAGCTAAAGACCGCACTGATGGGGTCAAGATCGTTGGTGCCTTGCTAGACTACCAAGGTGCAGGACACAATGCTGCGATCCAGATCGGTTCTCAAACAGATCCATTCATCAATGAATTTGGTGATAAGATCAAATCAGCGCGTATCTTAGTCAACCAACCAGATTCGATCGGTGGGATCGGTGATATTTATACGGATGCATTGCGTCCAAGTTTGACACTCGGAACAGGATCATGGGGGAAAAATTCATTGTCACATAACTTATCAACAGGTGATCTTTTGAATATTAAGACAGTTGCTAAACGTCGCAACCGTCCACAATGGGTACGCTTGCCAGAAAAGATCTACTATGAAAATAATGCGATCTCATATTTACAAGATGAGACAGAAGATATCAAGCGTGCCTTTATCGTAGCCGATCCAGGAATGGTTCAATTTGGCTTTGTGGACAAAGTTTACGATCAATTAGCCGTGCGTGATACGCCAGTGAAGACAGCTCTCTACGGAACCGTAAAACCTGATCCAACATTAGGCCAAACGATCGAGATCGCTCGGCAAATGGCAGAATTTAAGCCAGACACAGTGATCGCGCTTGGTGGTGGATCCTCCTTGGATGCAGCTAAGATCGCACGTTATATCTACGAATACTCCTTAGATCAACCAGCTGGTTTCATGGATAATTACGCTAAAGTCAGCGAATTGTTCTTATTGCTACAACAAAAATTCGTTGATATTCGTAAGCGGATCGTTAAATTCCACCATGCAACAGAAACTAAATTATTTGCGATCCCAACAACATCAGGTACCGGTTCAGAAGTGACACCATTTGCAGTTATCACTGATGATAAGACACATGTGAAGTATCCTTTAGCTGATTACGAATTGACACCACAAGTTGCGATCGTGGACCCAGAGTTTGTAATGACTGTACCAAAACGCACTGTTGCTCTTTCAGGGATCGATACGTTATCCCATGCTTTAGAAGCATATGTTTCGGTAATGTCTTCTGAATTTACTCGTCCATGGGCATTAGAAGCGATCAAGTTAGTCTTTGAAAACTTAGTTGATTCATACAACTTTGATCCAAAGAACCCAACAGCTGCTGGTGAAAAAGCACGTGAGAACATGCATTACGCTGCGACATTAGGTGGGATGGCATTTGCTAATGCCTTCTTGGGTATCAATCACTCGCTTGCACATAAAACAGGTGGAGAATTTGGTTTGCCACACGGTCTATGTATCTCGATCGCTATGCAACCAGTTATCCGCTTCAACGGGGCATCTGGTAAGGTAAAACGTTCACCATATCCACGCTATGAAGTATACCGTGCCCAAAAAGACTACGCTGACATTGCCCGTGCTTTAGGACTTAAGGGCAATAGTGATGCCGAATTAGTTGAAGCATTATGTGCTCGGATCGCGCAGTTGTTCAAAGATCTTGATGTTGAACCTAAGTTATCCGCTAATGGAGTTACCAAGGAACAATTTGAAGGAGCATTGGATGAAATGGTCGATTTGGTTTACAATGATCAATGTACACCAGCTAACCCACGCCAACCATTCTTAGAAGAGATCCGCGAATTATTGTGGGAACAATTTTAATTAAATAACGCAAAAGAGCGAGTTTCAAGTGTCGAAACTCGCTCTTTTTGTTGTG
>ERZ778496.953-NODE-953-length-23465-cov-5.509611_pt1 | contig 23465 bp, 16 predicted proteins | sample MGYA00433099_ERZ778496 | MGnify/ENA primary metagenome ERZ778496 (study PRJEB29527, sample SAMN07138962) | mouse gut metagenome | material: feces | host: mouse | place: China:Nanjing | collected 2016-01-25 ...
AGAAGACGGACGCGTCGAAGAACAGCTCTATTTTGAATACACAGCCCTCAACCTTTCCTCTCCCCCGCGAGTCACGCGCGCACTCAACTCCACTGAAGCAATGGAGATCATGAAGGTCAAAAGTTTCGATCTTGTGATCATGATGCCCGGCAACGATGTCAGTGAGACTTTCTCCGGAGCGCGACGCATACGCGAGGCCTACCCCGACATGCCGATAATCGTGCTGACACCGTTCTCCAAAGAGGTGTCACGCCGTCTGGCCAACGAAGATTTCTCAGGCATTGACTATGTCTTTTCATGGCTCGGCAATGTCGATCTGCTCCTGGCCATCATAAAACTGCTCGAAGACAAGATGAACGCCGATGCCGACATCAACGGTGTGGGCGTGCAGATGATACTCCTGGTGGAAGACTCCGTCAGATTCTACTCGTCGGTTCTCCCCATCGTCTATAAATTCATCCTCAAACAGTCACGCGAATTCTCCACCGAGGCTCTGAACGAACACGAACAGATGCTGCGTATGCGCGGACGCCCAAAAGTGATGCTCGCCCGTGACTACGAGGAAGCCATCACTCTCTACGAGCGTTACAGCAACCATATACTCGGAGTGATCAGCGACGTCTCTTTCATGCGCGAGGGAAAAAAAGACCCGAAAGCCGGAATACGCCTTGCCAAAGAGCTACGCTCACGCGACCCCTACCTGCCGATGATCATCGAAAGTTCCGAAAACGAAAACGCCCATGACGTAATCGAGCTCGGCGGCACGTTCATCGACAAGAACTCAAAAAAATTTCCCGTAGACCTCGGCAAGGCCATCATCAACAACTTCGGCTTCGGCGACTTCGTGATCCGCAATCCCGAAACTGGCGAAGAGATCTTCCGCATCAAATCGCTGAAAGACCTGCAGAAAAACATCTTCAACATCCCCGCCGAGGCCCTCTATTGGCATGCCTCGTTCAACGACATCTCGCGCTGGCTCTACTCGCGCGCCATGTTCCCGATTGCAGAGGTGATCAAACACCACCGCTTCCGCGACCTGAAAGATGCCCCGCAGGTGCGCCAGCTGTTCTTCGACCTGATTGTAAAATATCGCAAGATGAAAAACCGCGGAGTCGTGGCCATCTTCCAGAAAGACCGCTTCGACCACTACTCCAACTTCGCCCGCATCGGCCAGGGTTCGCTCGGAGGAAAAGGCCGTGGCCTGGCCTTTATCGACTCGATCATCAAAAAAAATCCGATCTGCGACAATTTCGACGGCATATCAATAACCATTCCGCGCACCGTTGTGCTCTGCACCGACATTTTCGATGAGTTCATGGAGTCGAACCGCCTCTACCCCATAGCCCTCAGCGATGCGCCTGACGAAGAAATCCTCCGCCACTTCCTCGAAGGCAAGCTTCCGCGCAGAATCAAAGACGATCTTCTCGCACTCTTCGAGGTGGTCGACACCCCGATAGCGGTCCGAAGTTCCAGCCTTCTCGAAGACTCCCACTACCAGCCCTTCGCCGGAATCTACTCCACCTACATGGTGCCCAAAAGCTCCGACCCGCAGCGTATGCTCAAAATGGTCACCGACGCCATCAAGGGTGTCTATGCCTCGGTGTTCTACGCCGACTCCAAGGCTTACATGACAGCCACCTCCAACATCATCGACCAGGAAAAGATGGCCGTGATCCTTCAGGAAGTGGTCGGCAAAGAGGTCGACGGCTACTACTTCCCGTCATTCTCCGGCGTGGGCCGCTCTCTCAACTACTACCCTCTCAACGATGAAAAGCCCGAAGACGGAGTGGCCGAAATTGCCGTCGGCCTGGGGAAATACATCGTTGACGGCGGTCTCTCTCTGCGCTTCTCCCCGCGCCACCCCGACAACGTGCTCCAGACCTCCGAACTCTCCCTCGCCCTGCGCGACACACAGACACGCATGTATGCCCTCGACATGAAATCGGCCCAGTCTGACAGCAACCTCATTGTCGACGACGGCTACAACGTGGCCAAAGTCCGCGTTCAGGACCTCGCCGAAAAGGGGGCTCTAAGATACATGGTGTCGACTTTCGACTTCCGCGACAACGTGATCCGCGACTCCGACTCAGGAGAAGGCCGCAAGGTTGTGACCTTCAACAATGTGCTCAAGCACAAGGTCTACCCGCTTGCCGAAGCCGTAGACTTCATGCTCACCACCGGACAGAAAGAAATGCAACGTCCGGTCGAGATAGAGTTCGCGGGCATCATCGGGCCCGACTCTAAGATGATCGGTCCGGGAGCCAAAAACAAGGGCCGCCTCTACTGGCTCCAGATCCGCCCGATAGTCGACCGCAAGGAAACCGTTGACGAAGCCCTTATGGCCACTCCTGATGAAAGACTTCTGCTGAAGTCAGGCACAGCTCTCGGTCATGGCAACATCGAAGGCGTGAAGACGGTGGTCTATGTCCGCCCGGAGAAGTTTTCGTCATCCAACAACTCGCTCATTGCCCGCGAGATCGAGAAGATAAACCGCGACTTCCTCAACCGCGAAGAGCGCTACGTGCTCATCGGGCCCGGCCGATGGGGCTCGTCAGACACTTCGCTCGGCATTCCGGTGAAATGGCCGGCAATCTCGGCAGCCCGCCTGATAGTGGAGTCATCACTGCCGAGCTACCGCATAGAGCCCAGCCAGGGCACACACTTCTTCCAGAACCTCACTTCTTTCGGCGTGGCTTATTTCACTATAGACACCAATGCCCGGCGCAAGGAAGGCGAACCGGTCACCGCGCTCTACGACGTTGACTTTCTCAACTCTCAGCCTGCGGTCTACGAAAGCGACTTCATACGCATAGTCACCTTCGACACCCCGCTCGCCATCGGCGTCAACGGACTGAAAGGTACCGGCGTAGTCCTAAAGCCCTGAGCCGCCAGGCTTCCGCATAAACCCGAACAGACAGCGCCTGCAAGATGCGCGGACAGAAAAAAATCTGTATCGCAGCCTTGCAGGCGCTGTCTGTTATAGTCAGTTTAAGAGGTTGCTTAAAACCTCGAAGTTTCGGCTATCAGAAGAGATAACCGAAACCTACATTGAGATATATCGGATAGAGATTGAATGTCACCGTCTTGAACGACGATTCGAAAATGTCATTGCAACCCCAGGCGAGATTGGCATTGACAAGCAGATGCTTATAGGCAGTCCATGTCACGCCGCCCTGCATACCCCACTGGAAATGGCGCAGATTGTCACCGAAATCATAGTTGGCACGCGAGTCGCCCTCAAACGAGATCTTCGGGCCGGTCGGATCGCCTTCACGGAGATAGCCGTCATAGACATATCCGTCAAAATCATTGCTGAACGCAAAGGCCACATATGGCCCGGCGTGAACCTTAAGGCGCTTGTGGGCCTTGAATACGGCTGTCAGCGGAAACACTAACTGCTGCGAGTGATAGCGGGTCTGCACCATGCCGGTCCAGCGGCCGCTGACAGTAGCGCCGTCCTGAATGATGGCCATACCATAGTTCTTCACCGCAGCCTTGGTTTCCATACCTTTGGTTTCAAGACGCACACCCAGAGAGAGACCCCACTTCTTCTGCACATCCATCCACTTTGTAACAGTGGCACCTATTTGCAGATTAAGTTCCGGACTGTATGAATTAATTTCACGGATTTCGGCAGGGAGAGGCAGAGGAGAAGCTCCCCCGATGTTTGTTCCTGCATAGACCTCATATTCAAACCCGTGGAGCATCGCCTTGATGACTGCCAGCGAACGGTCAACCTGAGCCGTAGCGCCAACAAAGCCGAAAGCCATCGCCAAGACTCCTATTATATAACGTTTGACATTCATTATCCTATTTTCATTTTATAGATTAGAGGCAGACTACTTCAAGCTCATCTACAAACAGAGCGCTGCCTATAGCTCCTGAGAATTTCGCACCCTCGATGCTCGATGTCATCACCACAGCCAGTGCATAGACCCCGTTTTCAAGTTTTTCAGGATCAAGACTCTTGTCAGGACGATATTTGAATTCTACATCAAAATGAGTCCAGTCAGCAGCACCCTTACGCTGGGTTTCGTCAAGACGGGCCACAGCTATGATGTTGGGATTGTCATCAGACAGCACATTATTGCCGTCAAGATACTCCATATCAGCCGTGCGTTCGTAGAACACCGCATAGATATCACATTCGTCAGTGCGGCCCGGCACTTCCACAAGCTTGCGGTTGACAAGCTCCATGAACTTCTCGCCGGGAGTGTAGCAGTAGTAGCCACGCAGACCTATAGGCACATAATAGAACGAGGTACCGAACTGGGTTGCCTCCAAGGGCTTGTTGACAGCATTGGTCATATCGAACTTGCCTATAAACAGATTGCCTGCAGCCAGAGGCATACCCACCATAGCGCCAAACGTTCCTGTAGAGCGGGTCACCAGTCCGGCACAACGGCCAACCACACCGTTGTCAGCCTGAAATGTCGGATATGTCTCCGGCCCTTTCTTGCCGTTGGTCAGTCCGAAGCCTTGATTTCCGCTCGCCCACACCATATTCGGCACATTGGGATCAGTCGGAGAAAGTTCCACAAATTCATCACACATACCACCCTGGGAGTTGGCCGGAACCACGCGCGCATTCTCGAAACTATATTTCAGCGCTATCGGATCGTCATGCTTGGCAATAACCGTATAAGTCTTTGACCACTGGCCGTCTTCGGATGTGACTGTATACTCCTGCGGATCGGAGAAGTCGCGCATCGTGCCGCTCGCAGGGGCGATAGTCGCACCCGGAGTGATCTCAAATTCAGGCGCAAGCGCCGTCACATCTACAAAATTCTTTACTATAAAGGTGACCGAATGTACATCCTTGCGGTCTACAATCTCAGCCGGGCGCACAAGCAGTTCTTCCGGCAGGGAAGCTGACACAATGTCACACTCGGCATTGAGCGGTTCGTTCTCGATACATGATGACAGCCACACTGTGGAAAAGAACACTGTCATCACCTGCATCAGGCGAAAAATTTTCATATTGTGATTCAATTACTATATTTGCTTTCAAGTTACAAAATTACGCAAATCAGCAGAAATCCGATGGCTTTGCCGACATTTTTTTCATCTCCACTATAACCTCACCGTAAATTCGGGCGATTTTTGATCTATTTTTCCCAGAGCCAAAGAATACCGCAATTCTCCACATCGGCGCTAAAATTGCTCTATTATACTCAATCTGCAACAATTAGATAATTTTCAGCAACATTTTTAGCTTCTATTTGCCTAAAAACCGCAAATTATCCGTAACTTTGCCACGAAATTTTGCGATTTTATAGACATTGGCTATGTCTGTCTGAATCTGTCAAACCAAATAGTAAAAATCACCATGAGTTTCCTTATACACAAAAAAAAGGAACCGCAGACATTGTTGTGATTACAATAACGGTAACTAACCAATCATTTACATAAACTTAAATTATGAAATTTCTTTACAAATCAATGTATAGCGCCCTGCTGATGGGAGCTATGGGGCTAAACGCCACAGCCCAGCAGCAACTGCCGAGTGTCGGATTCGAAGGTGAGTGGGTTAACTGCGTTCCTTGGACAAGCCTCGATAATACAACAGTACAAGGCACAGAACCTGAAGGCTGGTGCGTTTCAAATGTAATCGGCATGGGCGGATTGGGTGCAACCACAGTAGGATCAAAAGTTGAAGGATACAACTCAGAGACTGCAGTAAAGCTGACCAACACGGCTAATCAGTATATGAAATCACAAATCATCCCTGCATATCTTAATTTAGGTACAAGCTGGTCTACTGCAGTACCTAAATTCGGTTGGACGGGAATAACAGTCACAAACAGCGATGGTGGCTCATTCAAAGGCTTAGAATTCACAGACCGTCCGAAGAGCCTTGAATTTATGTACCAGCGCAGCCGCGGAACAGCAAAACCAAACGAAAAAACTACTATTGTAGCCTATCTATGGAAAGGCCATTGGACTCAGGCCGATGTTCCAGGAAATATAATAATGGGCACTCCTACCACCGTAACAATGACAGACCGCGATCGTTGTGTATTAGGAATGTCAATGGATGGATGCCAAGGAGGAAATGTCACTTCTGAAGATGGCTTACTCATTGGAAAGATTGAAGCTTATATTACAGAAAACACTGACGAATGGACAAAATTTTCAGCTGATTTCGAATACTTCTCTGAAGAAACTCCTGAATATATCAATGTAATAATCTCAGCAGGTGACTACTTCGGTGGTGCAGATGCTGTAGGTGAAGGGAACAGCCTCGTGGTTGATGATGTTCGCCTTGTTTATGACAATGAGGAGGTAAAATCAGAAACATATGCAGGTTATCTTAATATTTACTGTAAAGACCTGAATCCTGATGACCCTGAGGGCACATTAGCCAAAAACTCTGCTGCGACAATCGAAATTATCCCCACCGGCGAAAATACTTGTACCTTCAAACTTCCCAACTTCGCGCTCGGCGATGGCGATGGCGCAATGCAGTTAGGCGATATTGTTGTAGAAAATGTTACCGTAACCGAGAAAGATGGCGTCAAGACTTTTTCAGGCGTAACAAAAGATCTGAAACTGATGAGTGACATGATCTTAGCAGATGTAACAATCAAAGGCACAATCACCGGAGATGTTGCAGACATGACTATTGATGTTATCTGGACTAACTCTCCGCTCAACGAAGAAGGAACCCCGATCTACGTGACATTCACAACAAATCCCGTAACCAGCGGCATCACCGATATCACTGTTGACAATTCAAACGCTCCCGTTGAATTCTACAACCTCCAGGGTGTGCGCGTGAATGCTGACAATCTGACCCCAGGCATCTATGTTCGCCGTCAGGGCAGCCAGGTAAGCAAAGTGCTCGTGAAGTAAATCAGGTGATTTCCTACAGATTCACCATTTCATATCAAGCAGAAAGCCGCTTCGTCACGAAGCGGCTTTCTTGTTTTTCTGTCTGTCGATTGACTCTATATCTATTGGAATATTTTATGTAGCAGAAACCATTTCCTGCAATCCATAAACTGATTAAATTTTACACATTGCAAAGATAGCGCATCATGCGTCCCTCCTATATATCGCTATGTAATAATCAAAATTCGATCTTAATCGAATTATCCAAACAAATCTGACTATAAGTCATTTATATTCCACTAACAAATATTCTGATCTAAACTGAAAAATAACATTTAAACGCCCGGATATAACAAAACATCACCTTTGCACAAAACACAGACGGCAAGTATCCGGTAAATGCCTCACGCGGCGTGATGGTAAATCGGTGTCCTCAACCGGACACCATGCTGCGGGAAACGCAATAGCCCGTGACACCTTCACGTGCGTTACGGTGTCACGGGCTACGAGTAAATCAGCGTCCTCCGGACGCCCATTCAGCACCGCCGTAACAGCCGGTATCCGACAGAACCCACCACGAACAGCCCCACGGGCAGCAGGCATCCAACACCATCCCGGACGGCAACGCAGGCAGCGAGTGTCCGGTTGAGGGCACCGATTTTCCGCCACGAACAGCCAAGCGGGCAGCGGGTGTCCGCAGGACACCGATTTACTCGTAGCCCCCGACACCGCAGCGCACAGCGCGTAGGTGTCGGGGGGATAAAAGACATCCCCCCCCCAATATGGTGTCCGGCTGAGGACGCCGATTTACCATCCCGGATACGGCCGAAGGCATCAGGCAAGGGCACAAAAAAAGAGCTGTCTTCTTCACGAAGACCGCTCTCTCTACAGAATCTAACGTAGTGTAAAATAATTCTAAAAACCTAACGTAAAACAAATCTTTTATTACCTAAATCATTTTCTTCATTCGTAAGTATGATCTCTATTGATATAATCTATAATCCAATATTCTTAACCGGAATCACCCGGTTGTCACAAGTATAACGCAAAGATAGGGCGTTTTTCACCCGCAGTCAATAGTATCGGTGCAAAATCTAAATTATCAAAACAGAATATAAGCGATAATAATTTATCAATCAATGCTTTAAATATAAAGCATTGATTGATAAATCTAAATTCGATCTAAACGGCAAAGTGCCAGAACTCCCCATTTTTCAGGCCTACTTCATGACCCCGATCTGCATAACATCAGAGTCAAAAGTCTCTCGCTCGACGGCCATATTCCTGAATTTATTGCGATAGGTATATATGGTGTTTGTTGACACACCGAGAAAGTGCGCTATTCTTGCGGTGTCATCGACACCCAAGCGCATGAAGGCCAACACACGCAGTTCCGTAGATAGCACATTAGGCGAGCTCAGCACTATCTGTTTATCGGGGAGCAACAGATGATTGAGACCTGTGATAAAGCCGGGATAGATGGCAAGGAAGGTCTCATCGAAAATCTCATCAAACTTTTCACGCTGTTCGTCCATGAACCGGCCTTCTTTCATATATTTCAGAAGGTCGTCAGTCTGACCGGCAGTAATCTTGCGCCGGCACATACGGGTGAAGTCCTCAAGACTGCCCATATAGCTCGAACAGAGATTGATAAACTCCGATATATAGGCTTCCTTTATCATATTGGCGTTAGCAAGCTGGCGCTTGACCTGCTCAAGCTCTTTTACTCGCCGTTTTCTGTGCCGATAGAAGTTACCCAAAAGCAATATAACCACTGAAAGCGTCACGATCAGCCCGAACATCATCAGCATACGCCTGTGAGAGAGCGAACTCAAAGCCTGAGATACCGGTATCATGGACTCAGAGACGAACACAGTGTTTGACATATCACCTGCCCTGACAGAATTTTCGAGCGATATAGACAGATATTTATAGGCCCTTTCAAGATCACCGAGATCATATAGCGCACGTCCGAGGCGAGCCATCGCCGAACCTTTGAGATCGCCGTTACGCACCTCGGAGATAGCCGCAAGCGACCAGTAGCGTACAGCTTCATGTAATGAACCGAGATAGTAATACTGACCGCCAAGCATCGTCATAGCCAATGAGAAATCCGGATCTGACATATCAAGGTCTGTGGCAAGGTTGTGAAGAGAACCTGCTGACAGCGGACGCTGACCTTTGGCATAATATATGATAGACTGGGCAATCTGTGCTGACGGAGTGTCTGGCGGCAATAGCTCAAGCTGCTTTTCGGCAAAATTCATGCCTTCTTTAAGATAAGATCTGGCAACCTCGCTGCTTTCAAGTATTTCAGCTATGTAAAGATTAAGATCACGGGCGGTTTCATAATAGAGCAAACAGTTTTCCGGGAAAATGCCGTTTTCATTGACATTTTTAAGAGCATTAAGAGCATCAGGGGTAGCGCCGAATTTACGCAATTCAGAAGCGCTGAGAATCAAAAAACGCTGCGCGCTGACCGAATCGCCGACATTACGGGCCACTTCAAGACCACGGTTGAAAACCGAAATCGCCGAGTCGCAGTTGATAGGAGCCACCATAGTGCCAAGGTCCAGATAAAGTTCCGTTCTTCTCTCCGATTGTGAGGCGATCAGTTTATTAAGCGAATCGGCCGAAGCGATGCGCTTTCTTATATAGCCGTCACGTCTTATCAACTCACGGTCAAGCAGATCAAGCAGCCCCTCTTCTGTAGATGGGAGCGACCCGGCACTACTCGCGGCCATCACCGGAGCCAGCAGTAGCAAGACGTAGCATACAAACAATTTTCTCATTAAACAAACAATAGAAATGTGTTGCAATTTTACAGACAGAATCAACATTCAGAGCGGCCAAGATGCAAGCCGTCAGTCAGTTTGAATTACGGAGATAAAAGGATTGCCAAATAAGGCTAAAGGGTTAGAAAATACCGATTAATATCAATTGATTCTTCGGCAAAGATAGTATTTAATTTTCCCAGATACAAATTTCTACGACAAAAAAATTCGCCTCCGCTTCTTTGCGGAGACGAATTGTCTATGCGGTCCCCAAAGACTGAATACTCTTCTCTACAAGAGCATTATAGCGCCAATCAACGAAGACGGTTGTAGGAATTGAGCAGTTTGACATCTTTTGATATTCCGCCGAGACCGAGAATCTCGAATATGACGGCTACAGGAAGAAGAATATCCCAGACTGAGAAATGGGCATCCATTTCCTCGGCTCCCGCCTGCTTGAAGAGTATGAAGCAGACCACTGCGATGCAGCATAGAGTCAGAAGCAGGCTGATGGTAAGCACCGTCCGCTGCAGCGGCAGATTGCGGAAAAGAAATATGTCTACAATAAGCAGTATTACGGCTGCGGCTGCCGGTATCAGAAGCCCATACTCATACATGGTGTAGAGTTTCTCAGTGACAACCGGCTGACCGGAAAGATAATCTACTTCCCCATAGGGCACAATCACAAATATCATCATCGCTACAAGCGCGAGGAAGATATAGACGGTCTGGATGCGTTGTATCTGCATAACGTTTATTTTTTTGAATTGATGATTTCATTCAACAAAGGCCACCATGACCTTCGGGAGGTCAAAAGTACTAAAATTTTAACAATTGAGCGCATGATTAGTTGGCATTTTTCTGTAATTTTGTCCAAAAATCACTGATTCATGAAAGCAGAACGCCCCCTTATACTCATAACCAATGATGACGGAATCGGGTCACGCGGAATAGCCCATCTCACACGCATAGCGGTGACATTAGGCGATGTTGTGGTCGTGGCCCCTGACAGCGCGCAGTCAGGCAAGTCATCAGCTATCAGCGTAAACACGCCTCTCTTCATCAACGAACATCAGCCGCTTGAATGCGCCCGCATGATGAGCGCCAACGGCACACCGGTTGACTGCGTGAAGCTCGCCATGTTTGCTGTGCTTGACCGCAGGCCCGATCTGATTCTTTCCGGTATCAACCACGGATCAAACGCCGCTGTCAACAATATATATTCCGGAACAATGGGAGCCGCAATGGAAGGTTGTCTGCTTGGAATACCCTCGATAGGCTATTCGCTGCTTGACCATTCGCCCGGAGCCGATTTCGATCCGCTGACACCTTTCATTAAAGAGATAACCGCCAAAGTGCTTGCCGAAGGACTGCCTGAGGGGATTTGCCTGAACGTGAACTTCCCCACCCGCTGCACTCCGAAAGGCATCAAAGTTGTGCGCGCGGCCAAAGGACGGTGGACTGAGGAATATGCCACCTACGCCACTCCCCACGGCACTCCGTTCTACTGGCTGACGGGCAAGTTCCACAATGACGAGCCTGACAATCTGGAGACAGATGAATACTGGCTGAAACAGCAGTATGGCACGATTGTCCCGATCCGCCCTGATCAGACAGCCACAGATATGACAATCCGTGTAAGGGATATCTTTTCAGAAATCTGAAAAGCGGTCGTGACGAAGCAGATAATATTCAAGAAGGATGTTCGGACGGCCGGACAGCAGATCGACACGTGGATCCGTATCATAAACTGCCTGCATACGTGAGAAATCACGATGGGCCCTGACCACAGCCCGCGCATTGCCGAAATCAAGACATGCCATGAACTTGGCCCATGCCAGAGTATCAAGCAGGCGGCGCCACACCAGACGGCGCGTGCGCCCGCTGCGCGGAAGGTTCTTGCGGAGCATCAGCAGATTGTTGCGGAAATTCAGATAGGTTTTGCGCGGATTAGAAGCCGGCAGACTCCCGCCTCCCAGATGATAGACAGCCCCTGACGGAACCGCCCACAATTGTCGGCCGGCAAGCCTCATACGCCAGCAGAGATCAATCTCTTCCATATGGGCAAAGAACGCCTTGTCAAGCCCTCCTACCGAAAGATAAAGACTGTTGTCAACCATCAGCGCGGCACCGCTTGCCCAATCGACCTGAATAGGGCTGTCATACTGCCCGCAGTCGGTCTCGACAGTTCCGAATATGCGTCCGCGGCAATATGGATAACCGTTGCGGTCAAGAAAACCGCCGGCGGCCCCGGCATATTCAAATTTTTCAGGCTCTGTCAGTGACAGAATTTTCGGCTGAACAGCTCCCGCCTCCGGATGCGACTCCATGAAGTTGAACATAGGTGTAAGCCAGTCATCCTTGACCTCGACATCAGAGTTCAGAAGCACACTATATTTATAATGTGGCGCCAATTCCTTTATGGCGAGATTATAACCTTCGGCAAAACCGTGGTTCTCGCTGAAGAGAATGGTGCGAACATTCGGGAAATCACGCTTGAGCAAGTCAACGGAGCCATCGGTCGATCCGTTGTCGGCCACGAAGACATCCGCTATGGCAGACGGAGTGTGGCGCACCACCGACGGAAGATAGGCGCGCAGAAATTTCTCGCCGTTCCAGTTGAGAATTATAACGGCCACACGGGCCGGGACTGATTCAGCCGCAACCGTCATTTCAGTCATTTTACAACCTCCCCTTCCGACTCTTCTCCTTCAGGGTTCATGGCGAGAATCGTCACTGGAGCCACAGTGTTTGACAATTCCGGAGCCGGAGCAATGTTGACACGCAGATAATTATCAGTAAATCCGGCCATCGAGCCGTCATGGCGCGGATGCTCTATCAGAAGTGGACGCGTTGTCCCGACGAAACGCGATGTGAAATTCTTCAGTTTCTTTTCAGAGACGGCGAGCATCAGACGAGTGCGCCGGTGCTTCTCTTCCTGACTGACGGCATGGGCTATTTCCAGCGCCCGTGTGCCGGGACGCTCGCTGTAGGTGAACACATGCAGGCGAGAGATATCAAGCGACTCTACAAAAGCCTTCGACTCCTCAAAGAGCTCCTCGGTCTCTCCGCGCGCGCCCACAATCAAGTCGACACCTATAAACGCATCAGGCATCACCCGGCGTATATGCTCGATCTTGCTGCGGAAAAGCGCCGTGTCGTAGCGTCGGCGCATCAGGCGCAACACCTCGTCGCTGCCGTTTTGCAATGGGATATGAAAATGAGGCATGAAGCGCTTTGATCGGCTCACGAAGTCAATCAGTTCATCAGTAAGCAGATTCGGTTCGATCGAGGAAATGCGATAGCGCTCTATTCCTTCGACTTCATCAAGAGCCTTGCACAGATCAAAGAAAGTCTCACCGGAGCCACGCCCGAAGTCGCCGATATTAACACCGGTGATGACAATTTCCTTGCCACCCTCGGCTGCCACATCGCGGGCCTGGGCGACTATCTCCTCAATCGATCCTGAGCGGCTGCGCCCACGGGCCATAGGGATGGTACAGTAGGAACACCAGTAGTCACAACCGTCCTGCACCTTCAGAAAATAACGTGTGCGGTCGCCACGCGAGCATGAAGGACTGAAAGAGCGTATCTCTTTTGTCGGCGTGACAAATGTGGCGGCCTCTTCAGCCGAAGAAGCGCCGGTGACCCGGTCGAGATAATCAGCCAGTTCGAGTTTGCGATCCGTACCGGCCACAACAGCCACACCGGGAAGCGACGCGACCTCGCCCGGCTTGAGCTGGGCATAGCACCCGGTCACCACGATCTTAGCCTCAGGATAGCGGCGTGCGAACGACCGTATCGCCTGACGGCATTTCTTGTCGGCGATCTCGGTGACACTGCATGAATTGACCACTATAAAATCAGGCCTGTCACCCTCATGGACACGCTGAATCCCACGGGAGGCAAAGATGCGCGCCACCGTGGAAGTCTCGGCGAAATTCAGTTTGCATCCAAAAGTATGAAACAGTGCAGTCTGATTTCCAAAAGTCTCCTTATCAATCAAGGTATGTCTCTTTGAAGAATAAATTAGAGGTTGTTTAATCAGGGCTCCTTTTTCAGTCGAAGTTTTCGGCCTGGATAGGAATCGGACGCTTGAGCACCTCTTTAAATGAGATAAGAGTTTCGGTGCGTCCGACGGCGCCAAGGCTGATCTGATGTATCACTTCAAGAAGATGCTCGTTGTTGCGGGCGAAGATCTTGGCGAAAATATCATAGCTGCCTGTAGTGAAGTGACAGTCGACCACTTCAGGTATATCCTTGAGCAACTGGACAACCTCATTGAATTTTGAAGAGTCCTGCAGGATAAAGCCTATATATGCACAAGTCTCGTAACCGACAGATGCGGGGTCGATTATTGTCTCAAAGCCCTTTATGATGCCGGACGAAGTCAGTTTCTGTATGCGCTGATGTATGGCTGCGCCTGATACATTAGTCTCACGTGCTATCTCAAGAAACGGCTTGCGAGCATTGCTGGAAAGCATTTTGAGAATCTTGAAATCCAGCATGTCAAAATGTTGTCTTGCCATTAGTTTTAAAATTTGCTCTATAATGGTTTATTAAAAATGCATTTGTATCAATCGGGCCACAGCCCGTTTTACAATGCAAAATTAGCCAAAAAATCACAATTATTAATACAAATCTTGGGTTTTAATTATAAATTTCAATCTTCACGCCTGAAATCCAAACTCTAAACACCGCGCGAATGACTGTTTTTACAATAATTAATGCTGTATATCCCATATGCTCTTTGTCTATTTTCGGATAATGTTATATCTTTGCAGAGATTTTCCTGACAGGTCCTGAGATTTCACCTCCATTCCGAGATCTTCCATTTTCCCAAAGGAACTACGTCTATCTTACTATTAAGGTGCAGTTTTGAGATATTCTCAACTATATATCATCACAATAGTGCTGCTGTGTGCCCTCTCCGTAGGTGCATTCTCGCGCTCCGTAAACCCCGGTTCAATTGCCGGGGGTGTTGATGTCATGCAACCGGAATCCATTCCTTCGCCACAGGCCCAGCCTACAGAAATTGAACCTCTGCCAATATCCGTCGCTGACAGCCTCAGTCCTGACACAACCGAGACATTGGATTCCGACGAAATCATATACCAGAAACCAGCCACCCCCTTTGATGCCACAGCTAACCGCCGGTCAGCGCCTGCGCCTGAGCAAATCGCATCAGCGGATTCGGCTATCCTCAGCACTGACTCTGCCGGCATAGCCGCTGACAGCCTTGCCGGCCAGATAACACGCCACACCTATACCCCTGACAGCACCCGCCGGTCACAGCTGAGCCGCCGTCGCATCACTCCGCCGGAAAAGGGATCGAACATCGTGCGCACAAAGGTAGACCTTGACAATGCTGTCGACTTTTCGGCCCAAGACTCAATGGTGCTCATCGGGCGCAACACCGCATTCATGTATGGCGACAGCAAAGTCAGCTATGGCAACATCAAACTTGATGCCGAACAGATCGAGATGAATCTCGACAACAACACCGTCTATGCAATGGGCGGCGTAGACTCCGTCGGCGACCTCTTCGGCACTCCCGTATTCGAAGACAACGGGACATCTTATGAGGCAAAAACAATGCACTACAACTTCAAGACGGAATACGGCTACATCACCGATGTAATCACCCAACAGGGCGAAGGCTATCTGACAGGCGGACAGACAAAGAAAATAGACGAAAACACTTTCTATGTACAGAACGGCCGCTACACCACCTGCGACAACCACGATGACCCCCACTTCTATCTTCAGCTGACAAAAGCCAAAGTCCGGCCAGGCAAAGACGTGGTCAGCGGACCGGCCTATATGGTGCTTGCCGGACTGCCACTCCCGTTAGCTGTGCCTTTCGGATACTTTCCATTCTCTGAAAAATATTCATCCGGTATCATATTCCCCACCTTTGGCGATGACTACAACCGCGGCTACTATCTCAGTAACGGCGGTTACTACCTCGCACTCAGCGACAACATTGACCTTGCCCTCACCGGCGAGATCTACACCCTCGGCTCCTGGGGCCTGCGCGCTGAATCGCGCTATGTCAAACGATACAAATATTCCGGAGGATTCAACATCTCGTATCTCAAGACCATCACCGGCGACAAAGGAATGCCCGACTATACTAAGTCGACCAACTTCCAGGTGCTCTGGAACCACAGCCAGGACTCAAAAGCCAACCCCAACATGAGTCTCTCGGCAAGCGTGAACTTCACCACCAGCGGCTATACGCGAAACGACCTGAACTCATACTACTCAAACGCTTTCACCGAAAACACAAAGAGCAGTACGATCAACATGACCTACCGTTTTCCCAACTCAAAATGGTCCGTCTCGACAACAGCCAACATCTCCCAGCGCTCCCAGGACTCAACTCTTGCCGTCTCTTTCCCCAACTTCACCATAACCATGTCTCAGCTCTATCCCTTCAAGCGTAAACGCGCTGTGGGTGAAGAGAAATGGTATGAAAAAATCAAACTCTCCTATTCAGGTCAGTTCAACAACTCCCTGACTGCAAAGCAGGATGAATTTTTCAAGAAAAGCCTCATCAAGGATTGGCGCAACGGCATGCGTCACAGCATCCCCATCAGCGCCACCTTTAACCTGTTCAAATACCTCAACCTCACCCCGTCGATCAACCTGACCGACCGAATGTATTCAACCAAAGTCCGCCGGCAGTGGGATCCGAATGCCTCCGCCGAGGTCCTTGACACCACCTATAATTTCTATAACGTCTGGGACTTCAGTGCCGCAGTATCGCTTGACACCAAAATCTACGGCTTCTTCCAGCCGCTGCCATTTCTGGGCGACAAGGTCAAGATGATCCGCCACGTGCTCACCCCCACAATCTCTTTTACCGGATCACCGGACTTTGCATCGAAATTTTTCGGCTATTACGGATCCTACCAGTATCCTGACGCCAAAGGAGAGATGCAGACACGCACCTACTCCTACTTCCCGAACTCACTGTTCGGAGTCCCCGGCCAAGGCAAAACAGGCGCCATAAGCATCTCGCTTGCCAACAATCTGGAAATGAAAGTCAAGTCAGACAAAGACTCGATCGGGGAGAAGAAAATTTCATTGATCGAAAACCTTTCGCTGTCACAAAGCTACAATTTTGCCGCCGACTCAATGCGCTGGTCAAATCTCAACACCTCAATAATGCTCCGTCTGGTCAAGAACTTCAACCTTAACCTCTCGGCAACCTGGGATGTCTATACCTATGCGCTCAACTCAGCCGGCAACCCCGTGCGTGTCAACAAGCTCCGCATATCTCAAGGCAAAGGCTGGGGCAAGCTTTCAAGCACAGGCACTTCGTTCAGCTACACCTTCAACAACGACACTTTCAAAAAGCTGTTCGGCAAAGACAAGGATAAAAAAGACAAAAAAGACAACGGCAAAGCCCAAAGCATGGATCAGGAATTTGCCGAAACAACATCTGACTACGAAAGCCCCACCCGAAAAAGCAGCAAGAAAAATTCCGGCATGGAATTTGACGATGACGGCTACATGAAATGGAGTGTGCCCTGGAATCTTACTTTCAACTACTCCGTCAATTACGGCTATGGAGAATTCGACTACAAAAAACTGGAATACAAAGGCAAGATAACTCAAAACCTTTCTTTTTCAGGCAATATCAGACCAACGGCCAACTGGAATTTCGGTTTTTCGGCCAGCTACAACTTCGACACCCGTAAACTCGCCTACATGAACTGCAACATCTCGCGTGACATGCACTGCTTCACCATGCGCGCAAGCTTCGTGCCGGTAGGACCATACAAGAGCTACAATTTCCACATATCAGTCAAATCCTCGCTCCTGCAAGACCTCAAGTATGACAAACGCTCATCATACTCCAACGGCGTGCAATGGTATTGATACCTCATTACATTGGCCCCGGATATTGATATCCTGACAATGAATATATGGCATTGCAATAAACTTTTCATCTCCATTTAGTGTTATTAAACCGAATCCGCATTTGCATCCAATCGCAAATTACCGGATACGATCACCGGAAACTATTATTTATCACTACTTAATAACACCAAGAGATGAAAAAAATTCTACTTATCATGTGTGCTGTTTTAGGGATGGCCTTCGGAGCACACGCCCAGAAAGCACAACTCCAGATCGGTTACGGCGGCTACACTCAGATGGACGCCACTGACATGCACGACGGAGGATCAGTCAACAGCGCATGGGGAGCACTGACCACAGCTGTCAACTTCAAAGTAATGCCCAAAACACACCTTGGTATCTCATACACTTTCTCATCGGCGAGCTACAAGCACTCAGATGATGCGAATGCCTATTACCACGTGATCATGCTCAACGGCCGCTACGACTATTGGAGAAACCGGGTAGCAACACTTTACGGACATCTCGGCATCGGTGTTGACATCACCCACATGGCCGGTGACGACTGGTCTAAAAACAAAGCCTACTTCGCATTCCAGGCCTCTCCACTCGGAGCTGAAGTAAATCTTACCCGTGTTACCAGCATTTTCGGCGAACTTGGTTTTGGAGCGCAAGGTCTGCTTCAGGTTGGTGTCCGCTTCAACCTGTAAGCTGAAATCTATGGCGCTTAACCCGCTAATGAATAACAGTCATGAGTGATAAGATTTCCTACGAAGAGCGCAAAGATATGCCGGATTCCGTGTTCGGTCTTCCTGAACGCCGGGAATATCCTATGCCTGACGCAGCCCATGTACGTGCTGCCGAAGCCTACTTCCGATATTGCCCCGAAGATCTAAAACCGAAACTGGCCCGTGCCATACTCCAACGCGCCCAGGACTACGGAGTAGACATCGAAAGCCCGACCATACGGTCATATGCCCGTCAATAATATCAGAGACCATTACATATATATTATGGTTCTATAATCAGACAGCCCCGGCCCTGAAAATTAAAATTTCGGCTGGGACTGTCTGCTTACACTGTATTGCCGCAACGGGAGACAATGGCAATCTAAGATCTAAGATTAACATCAATTATGACTATTTTTGCGAACTGATTAACAATTTATTCCTATTTTTGTAAAAATAACATCATCACTTTACAGATGGAAAAAGATCTTAAGCCTGACGACTCGACTCTCGTGGCACGTCTGAGAGACCCCTCGACATGCCGCGCGGCGTTCAATGACCTCATCCGTCTGTATTCCGAGCCGCTTTATCGCCTGATCCGTCGCACTGTCCAGCTTCATGACGATGCCGATGATATCCTCCAGAACACATTCTTAAAAGCCTGGCAGAACATAGAAAATTTTCGTGGAGATGCCAAACTTTCAACATGGCTGTATAAAATCGCAGTAAACGAAAGCATCTCCTATCTTGAGCGTGAGAAAAAAAGACGAGGGATCTCACTCGATGACGATGAATCTCAACTCATAGCTCTCATCCAGGCAGACACTAACATTGACGGCAACGAGCTTGCGCTAAAACTCCGCAACGCCATAGCCACACTCCCTGAAAAGCAGCGCCTTGTTTTCAACATGCGCTACTATGATGACATGAAATACGAACAGATGTCAGAAATCATGGGAACATCTGTCGGAGCCTTGAAGGCATCATATCATCTCGCTGTAAAAAAAATCGAACAATTTTTTGCAGACTCTGATTAAACTAAATTCTGCCCGGAGAGTCTAATCATAAAATTGTAATCAATTTTAAGCTTCAAAAAACAAGAGACACGATGAAAGATATATTGACAAAGGCAGCTCGAAACGACGGAATGACCGTGCCAGACGGTTATTTCGATGATTTTGCCGCACGCATGGCCGCTTCGCTTCCTGAAATGGAATGGGAAAAGCCTCAGCCTAAGGTCATGCCACACACTGCATGGCAGCGGGTGAGACCATATCTGTATCTTGCCGCAATGTTCATGGGTGTATGGTGCATGATGAAAATGTTTGACCTGATGCGCACCGACTCTTCCGGGCTCTCAATTGACAACAATCCTGTCATGACTGCTGCTTTGAACAACGATCACTTTATCAACGAATATTTTATAAACGAGGGAGATATCAGCGAATATCAGCTGATGCAGGATCTCTATGAAACCGGATTTGATCCATCTGTCTGTGAAGAAGAACTGACAGATGAATTCACCGACTCGACCGTGATTCCGGAAAATCCGGAATTCCCCATTTCTGACATCTGACCCATATCTCGTCTTTATCAAACCACCGCACCTTCATGAAACAGATCATCTTTTCCATTGTCTTCTCTATAGCCGCCGCTACAGTTTCACCACTGTCAATCCAGGCTCAGCGCCCGTCAGAGCGTGAACGGGTGACATGGATGAAAGAAATTCAGCAATACAAGAACGATTTCCTCATCAAAAAGCTCGCGCTTAATGATGAACAGAAAACGTCTTTTCTGCCTCTTTACAATTCAATGGAAGATGAAGTCAGAAAAGTTCAGGAGGAAGCCGGACAACTCTACCAGCAGACTATGCGCAAAGGAGACAAAGCTACAGATCTGGAATATGAAAAAGCTGCTGAAGCAGCCTATGAACTTAAAGGCCGCGAAAATGAGATCGAGATGAAATACTTCAAGGATTTCAAATCCATCCTTACGCCACAACAACTCTTTAAGCTCAAGGATGCCGAACGTGATTTCACCCGCCAGCTGATGCGCCAGCATCGCCGCCAACAAAAAAGATAAACCCTTTTACTAAACCTCTTTTTCACCCCCCACTTCTCTATTCCTTTTATTTATGTATGCCAGTAGAATATTCTTTCTGCTGTCTGTTTTCGCATTCCTTTCTCTCTGCAAACCGATAGACATGAATGCACAGACAGCCACCAGACCGGATTTTGCCTATCCCAAAACTGTCAGTCGGCAAGCTGAAAAAGATCTTTCGTCTGCTTTGGAAAAGCATGATGGCCCGGCAACTGTGCGGGCGCTCATTGACTATTATCTCGCTGAATCACGGATTGACGCCCTTAGGAGCGCCAATGCCATCAGCAAAATTGATTCCGTCGCAGCCCTGGCATCCGATCCGGTGTTACGCTCGATGCTTATCATGCTCGAAGCCGACATCTACGCCTCGACCTATTCAGCGGCCCGCTGGAAATATGACAGCCGCGATCTTCCGCTGACTCCGTTGCCCGAAAATTATCAGGAATGGAGCGGTGAACAGTTCCGGATGAAAATCAACTCGCTAATCGACACTGCCCTTCTTCCGGAGTCAGAGCTTAAAGCCACTCCGATCAAAACCTATGCCACTGCCCTATCACTCGGAAAGAATCTCAGCGCCCGCAATGAGACTCAGATCTACTATCCTTCCATCTTTGACTTCATAGCCAACAAGGCCATAGGACTGCTGAACGAGACCGGACGCATGAGCAATATCCTTTCATGGGGACTGCTCACACGTCATGACCTATATCTCAAAGTGCCATTCAACCGCTTCGACCCGACAGCAAGCAGAATCCTTGACATATATGCATCTCTGCTAAGATTCCATGACTCGGTCTCAGCTCCATTCATCATTACTGATATCAACCGTCTGGACTTCATCACTTCACACGTATGGAGCGGAGACAATCTGTCGTCTTCGCCGACAGAGCGCAAGTCAGAACTGCTCAGATCTCTATATGAAGAATACAGCACGTCTGAATATTCCGGAGACATTCTTCTCGCAGTCAGCTGCAATGACTCAGAAATAAAAAAATGGCTGGCTGAAGCTATTCGCCACAATCTTAAAGCATTTCCGGCATTCCGCCGCAACAACAATCTCAAGAACACCCTTTCAGAGATCGAAATGCAAGGGATAGAACTCTCCTACCCTACTGTCTCAGCGCCTGATTCGGAAGTTACGTTCAGACTTTCCGTTTCAAACGTCAAGTCAGGCAAGCTATATATATATAATGTATCGTCCTCTCCCATCGCCGAACAAAGTTATAATTGCATTGGTCTTCCATCACTGAAACCATTGGCTGTAATTCCGTTCAGCGCATCGGCCTCTGCCGCTATTCCGTTTAATGAAGAACTGACTATCGGTTACAGGTTCAGCAGTCCCGGTCAGTATGTGGCTATCGCGACTATTGACGGAGCTCCGCAGAAAAGCCGTAACTGGTATCATAAAATCCACATTTCCGATTACTCCATAGCCGCTTCATTCTTTGACAAGACCGAAGTCTGGGCACTTCGTGCTTCAGACGGAGCTCCAGTAGAGGGGGCGAAAATATCAGTCATACCGGAATCATCACGCAAAACAGGAACTCCCCGTCTGATCGGCACCACCGCAGCTGACGGCTCTGCCAGTTTCCCGCAAAACGGCTATGCTGTGATGTCTAAAGACGGTGACCGCTTTGCACTGCCACTCTGGATCTATAACGACAACAATCGCCGCAATTCTCCCGAATGGCGACAGACATCGTCAGGCTACCCCTCTCTTCCGCTCTATCACCCCGGCGATAGTGTGGAATGGATGGCTATATGCTATGAATATAAAGGTCAAGAGCATAGGCCCCTAATCAATAAAGAGGTTACAGCAATTCTCCGCGATTCAAAATACCAAGGCATTGACACTGCGAAAATAACCTCCGATTCTTACGGGCGCGTGAACGGACAGTTCACTCTGCCTAAAGAAATTTTGAGCGGAAATTTCTGCATTTCAATAGACAATAACAATGACCCGGTCCGCTTCATGGTGAGCGACTACAAGCTTCCTACATTCAAAATCATACTTGATCCTGTAGAAAAAGACTATCCGGCTGCCGGTGACGTCAGCCTCCGCGGACGCATTCAGACCTACGCCGGCTTCCCGCTCGCAGACGCAAAAATTTCTGTGACCCTTGCCGCCATGCAGCCGCTGCGGTGGTGGAATCGCTCTGCACCTGTCGCATTCCAGACGTTGGAAGCAAGTTCTGATGGATCAGGCGAATTCGACATCGTGATTCCGAAATCCACACTCGCACTCAGCCCGATTCCCGGCGGCCTGTTCAACGCCGAGGTATCAGCCATGTCAAATACAGGTGAAAGCCAGATTGCCACAACAGTATTTTCAACCGGGATGCGTTATGCCATCAGGGCATCTGTGCCTGCCGATATTGACATCTCAGCTCCGACCACAGCCATAAAAGTAGAAGTCACGGACTATCGAGACTCTATCGTAAAGATGCCGGTTGACTTCACAGTCATACGTGATAATGCAAAAGTATTCAATGGCTCCATCATGCCCGGCAAGCCCGTCATAGATCTCACCGGAGTGAAATCAGGCAGCTACAGACTGGAATTCTCCATAGCTGATTCAACTTTGGCTGCTCCGGTTTCACAAGACGCTGTTCTCTACCGTCCCTCAGACAAAGAAACGCCCACACCTTCCAAGCTGCTATGGTATCCGTCAGCAGATGTGAAAGCCTCGGAGATTTCAGGTGAAGGCGAATGGCTATATGCCGTCAACTGCCCGACCAACCTGCTCGTCACGCTCCACACTCCTGACTCCATACTATCACAGTCATGGGTAAAAGCCAATGCCGGAATGAACCGACTGAAACTGCATCTGCCCGACAGACTTGAATCGGCAACTATAAGGATAGCCCTCACCGGCAACTACCGGAATGAATCGGCCTCTCTTACTCTCAGACGCGATGTCAGAGCCAAGTCCATACACTTCGTTGCAGAATCTTTCCGCGACCGCACCATCCCCGGCTCGGAAGAGACCTGGACATTCCGTGTCACCGACCGGTCAGGCCAAGGCCGACAGTCAGCTGTCATTATGGACATGTATAACACCGCGCTTGACGCACTTGCAAAAACAGACTGGGATTTCACACCGTCTACATCCTGGGGCGGAGGCTATTCATTCAGGTGGTCTCAGCCGGATCTTAAC
>ERZ778496.954-NODE-954-length-23455-cov-8.396453_pt1 | contig 23455 bp, 20 predicted proteins | sample MGYA00433099_ERZ778496 | MGnify/ENA primary metagenome ERZ778496 (study PRJEB29527, sample SAMN07138962) | mouse gut metagenome | material: feces | host: mouse | place: China:Nanjing | collected 2016-01-25 ...
GTGAGCAGCAGGTCGTCGCCCGCCCGCTGGTTGAGCCGCGTCGGATAGGCCGCAGGATCGAAGATCGCCACGCACACCTCGCCGCGCAGGGCGTTGAGCTCGTCGCCGAACTTCTCCTCGGGGATGGTCTCGATGACCGTGAGCAGATAGCCCTCCGTGAATTCGGGCACGAACTTGTCGTTGGAATAGTGGTGATGGATGCCGTTGGCGAACCACACTTTCTTCAGATACTTCTCCAGCGCTTTCCACTCGGCCGTCGTGCGGTCGCCCGCATAGTTTTCATAGACGGTCTCCAGCGTGCGGCGCACCGCAAGGTTCATTGCACAATTCTGGTCGAAAAGAATGTCGCGGCCGCATTTGGCAGCCTCGGCGAGGTAGTAAACCAGCTCTTTCTGCTCCAGGGAGAGCTCGTCGAAGCCGGGAACTTCGTAGCGGATCACCTTCACGTCGTCGAACCGGTCGACGATCCACGGTTTCTCGTCCTGCGAGGAGCCGCACGAAGCAAGCATAATGGCGGAAAAAGACATAGCTGCGATTTTTTTCATGTCGTTCGGGTATTGTTTTGCGCGAAGATAGCAAAAATCCGGCAAAAACGCGCCGCAAAACGACCGTACGAGCGCCGCTTGTTCCGTGCGGCCTGCCGCATTTCCGTCCGTCCTGCAACAAACCGGTCCGCCCTTGCGCACACAGAAGAACCCGCACAGCGCATTGCCGCCCGCCCGCGGAAGATTCGACACCCCGCCCCGCAACGCCTCACCCGCAACTCCCCGTCCGGAACTCACGCCCCAGCAGCAGCCCGACATCGAAACGCCCGTCGCATTTTTTCCGCAAAAAATGCTTCGTTATGTCTGCGGGAATTTCTACCTTTGCCCCGCAACCCGATTCTAAAGAAGATGAAGTTATTCACAAGCGTCCGCGCCCTGCGCGCCGAGCTGGAGCAGGTAGACGCTGCGGGCATCGGTTTCGTGCCCACGATGGGCGCCCTGCATGCCGGCCACCGGTCGCTCGTCGAGCGGGCCCGCAAGGAAAACGACGTCGTGGTCGTGAGCGTGTTCGTCAATCCCACGCAGTTCAACGACCGGAACGACCTGCACCGCTACCCCCGCACCCCGGAAGCCGACGCACGGCTGCTGGAAGAGGCCGGCGCCGATCTGGTGCTGATGCCCTCGGTGGAAGAGATATACCCCGAACCCGACACGCGGCAGTTCGACTTCGGACAGATCGACAAGGTGATGGAGGGCGCCACGCGCCCGGGTCATTTCAACGGCGTGGCGCAGGTCGTCAGCCGTCTGTTCGACATCGTGCGGCCCGCCCGCGCCTACTTCGGCGAAAAGGATTTCCAGCAGATCGCCGTCATCCGGGCCATGACAGCGCAGCTGCAACTCCCGGTCGAGATCGTCGAGTGCCCCATCGTCCGCGATGCGGACGGCCTGGCCCTCTCCTCGCGCAACCAGCTGCTCGACGCCGCGCACCGCGCCGCCGCACCGCACATCTACGCCACGCTGCGCGCCGCAGCAGAGAAGTCGCACACCCTCACCCCCGCCCAACTCAAAGCGTGGGTCATCGAAGAAACAGAGCGCAACCCGCTGCTCGAAGTCATCTATTACCAGTCGGTCGACGCCCTGACCATGCAGGAGGTCGACGCATGGGACGCCGCCGCCCGCATCCAGGGCTGCATCGCCGTGCAGGCCGGAGAGATCCGTCTGATCGACAACATCCGCATCCGATAATGAAATTCCAGATCGAAGTCATCAAATCCAAGCTCCACCGCGTGACGGTCACCCAGGCCGATCTGAACTACGTGGGGAGCATCACCATCGACGAGGCGCTCATGGAGGCGGCCAACATCATCGAGGGCGAAAAGGTCCAGATTCTCGACATCAACAACGGCGAACGTTTCGAGACCTACGTCATCAAGGGTCCGCGCGAAAGCGGCTGCATCTGCCTCAACGGCGCAGCGGCCCGCAAGGTGCAGGTAGGCGACGTGGTCATCATCGCCTCCTACGCCCTGATGGACTTCGAGGAGGCCAAGCGGTTCCGCCCCTGGATCGTCTTCCCCGACACGGCCACTAACCGGCTGGTCGAATAACACCCCGCGCGCCATGGATCTTCTGCTGAGCCTCCTCGCACTCCTTTGCACGCTGGTCGGCATCGTCGGGTGCATCGTTCCGGCCCTTCCGGGCGTCATCCTCAGTTTCGTGGGAGTGCTCTGCGCCTGGGGCGCTTCGTGGTCGGAGCTCTCCGTCGCGACGGTCTGCATCTGGCTCGCCGTCACCGTCGCCGTCACCGTCGCCGACTATTTCCTGCCCGGGTGGATGGCCCGCCGCTTCGGCGGTTCGCGGGCCGGTTCGCTGGGCGCCACCATCGGCATCTTCGTCGGGCTCTTCTTCGGACCGTGGGGCATCCTCCTCGGACCGTTCGCCGGCGCCATCATCGGCGAGCTGCTGCACGACAGCACCGACAAAGGCCGCGCATTCAAGGTGGGCATCGGTTCGTTCCTCGCTTTCGCCGTCGGCACCGGCATCAAGCTCACCGCCGCCATCGGCATGTTCGTGCTCGTCATCGCCGACACCTGGGGGCCGTTCAAGGCGTGGGTGACGGCCATCTTCTGACGCTGGAGCCCAAGGACCGCCCGAAACCGAAAGAAGCTACAGCCCCACGGAGAAGGTTCCCGGTATCCGGATTTTCCCCGTCATCCGATTCCGGCCCTGTTACTTGTACCGGCATAGGCCCCACCGCAGACGTTCGCTTTCCATCCCGTTCCGGCCACCTGCCGTCTCCGCCCGCTCCGCTCCGAATGCCGGCAGTCCGTTCTCATCCGTCCTCTTCGGCCGGCCGGGCCGTATCGGGTCTCGCCCATCCCCGTTATCCTACTCCGAAGCGTCGGCTATCCTCCTCCATTCCGCCGGTTCATTCTACCCCGTCCTCTTGTCCGCTTACCCCAAGCAATACACAACCGGGGCGCCTCTTTGCGAGGCGCCCCGATTATTAAGGTTGATGGCAGTCGACATTCCGAGGAGGATGCAACCGACGCAAAATCCATTTGCAGCAGTTCGGCCGCTCGGCATAATCTCCCCTGCGGGGACCCGCCATGCCGGACCGATGAATAGCCGACAACCGTTCAGAAAGCATTCATGAACAGCGGTCTCTGCCCTGCTTTTCACCTTTCACCCGGATTTAATACCGGTAGTGGTCGGCCTTGAAAGGCCCCTCCGCCGGCACACCGATGTAGTCGGCCTGCTTGGGAGTCAGGTGCGTAAGCTCGACGCCGAGGTTGTCCAGATGAAGCCGCGCCACCTCCTCGTCGAGGTGTTTGGGCAGACGATAGACGCCTACTTCCAGCTTTTTCTGCCACAACTCCATCTGAGCGAGGCACTGGTTGGTGAAGGAGTTCGACATAACGAACGACGGATGGCCCGTGGCGCAGCCCAGATTGACCAGACGGCCCTCGGCCAGAACGAAGATCGAATGACCGTCGGCGAAAGTATACTTGTCGACCTGCGGCTTGATGTTGGTCTTCGCGGCGCCCGACTTTTCGAGCCGGTCCATCTGGATCTCGTTGTCGAAATGGCCGATGTTGCAGACGATGGACTGGTCGCGCATGCGCTCCATGTGTTCCAGCGTGATGATGTCGCAGTTGCCCGTGCAGGTCACATAGATGTTGCCCTCGGCCAGTGCGCTCTCCACGCTCTTCACCTCGAAGCCCTCCATGGCCGCCTGCAAGGCGCAGATGGGGTCGATCTCCGTGACGATGACCCGGGCGCCGTACGAGCGCATCGACCGCGCGCAGCCCTTGCCCACATCACCGTAGCCGCACACCACGACCACCTTGCCGGCGATCATGACGTCCGTTGCGCGCTTGATGCCGTCGGCCAGCGACTCGCGGCAGCCGTAGAGGTTGTCGAACTTCGACTTGGTGCACGAATCGTTGACGTTGATGGCCGGTACGAGCAGTTCGCCCTCCTCCATCATGCGGTAAAGGCGGTGCACGCCCGTGGTCGTCTCCTCGCTCACGCCGCGCCAATCGGCCACGGTGCGATGCCATTTGTCGCCGTCCTCGGCCAACAGCTGCCGCAAGGTGTCGAGAATCACGCTCTCCTCGTAGGACGAGGGCTCCACGTCGAGCGTCGAAGCGTCGTTTTCGGCCTTGTAGCCCTTATGGATGAGCAGGGTGGCGTCGCCGCCGTCGTCCACGATAAGCTGGGGGCCCTTGCCGCCCGGGAACGACAGCGCCATGGCGGTGCACCACCAGTATTCCGGCAGCGTCTCGCCCTTCCACGCGAAGACGGGAACCCCAGCGGCGGCAATGGCGGCGGCAGCATGGTCCTGCGTCGAGAAAATGTTGCACGAGCACCAGCGCACCTCGGCGCCCAGTTCGACGAGCGTTTCGATCAGCACGGCCGTCTGGATGGTCATGTGGAGCGAGCCCATGATGCGCACCCCTTTCAGCGGTTTCTGCGGGCCGTATTTACGGCGCACGGCCATCAGACCCGGCATCTCGTACTCCGAAACGGCGATCTCCTTGCGGCCCCATTCGGCCAGCGACATATCGGCGACCTTGTAGGGCAAAGCGTTATCCAAAAACATGGTTTACAGTAGCTTTAATATGTGTTCCTTATCCTTTTCGATCTGCGCGCGCAGCTCCTCCACCGAGTCGAAGCGCCGCTCGTCGCGTATCTTCCGCAGCAGACGCACCCGCAGACGCCGCCCGTAGAGCGAACCCTCGAAGCCGAACAGATGAGTTTCGAGCCTGCGTTCGCGGCCGCCGACCGAGGGGTTGCTGCCCAGGTTCGACATGGCCCGGTAGCGCACGCCGTCCACCTCGGCCTCCGAGGCGTAGACTCCGTCTTCGGCCGGCGCATCGGCCCCGGCCGGCAGATTGGCCGTCGGGAACCCCAGTTCGCGCCCCAGCCTGCGGCCGTGCGCCACGATCCCCTCTATGACGATCGGTGCGCTCATATCTTCTCCGTCAGACGCCGCACCAGCGCAAACTGCGAGAAGAACTCCTTGGCGAAGACGCGCAGCACCGTATAGGAAGGGATGGCCAGGAGCATGCCCCAGATTCCGGCCAGCGAACCGGCCACCAGAATGACCAGGAAGATCTCCAGCGGATGGGCCTTGACACGCTCCGAATAGAGCGACGGCTGGAGTACGAAATCGTCCATTCCCTTGATTGCAAGCAGCGTAAAAACGATGATGGACGCCGTATGCCCCACCGTTGTGCCTTCGATGGGCGTCACGATGCCCACGAAAACCGAAATCACGCCGCCGATCAGCGGTCCGGCATAGGGCACGACGTTCATCACGCCCATCACCAACCCGATGAAGCAGGCGTCGGCACCCGGCATCCCGAAAGCCATCATCGCCAGCGACACGGCGATCATCAACAAGAGGCTCTCGGCCAGGATACCGGTGAAGTAGCGGCCCAGCAGCAACGTCACCGAATCGAGCGCCCGCGTAATGTTGTCGCGGTAGCGCTCGGGGAATACGGCCGTGACCATCGTATAGAACAGATCGTCCTCTTTGAGGAAGAAGAACGTGATGAACGAAATCGAAAAGATGGCGATGACCGAAGAAAACAGCATCCCGATGATCGACGAGAAAAGCGTGTTCAGCGAATCGAGATCGAGCAGCCGCGGCAGCGCCGAAGAGAGCTCCTCGGAGAGCGAGAACGAACTTTCGGACAAGGCGAACAACTCCTGGACCCTGTGCTGGGCCCGGGCGATGGGCTCGCCGATGCTGTTGAAAACGGCACCGAAGTCGACTTCGGCCAGCTGGTTGATTTTGTTGAAGACAAGGGGCACGAAGAGCGAACAGAGCACCGCGGCGACGGTCCATATCACGATCAGCGTGACCAGCGCCGCCAACGGACGCGGCACGCGCCACTTACCGGCATGCAGGGCTGCCAAGCGCCCCACCAACGGCCGGCCGATGACGGCCAGCACGGCCGAGACGAGGATATAGCCGACGATCGCCGAGAAATACCACACGATGAAGAGCACGCCGGCCGCCACGGCGGCACCGGCGAGAAAACGCAGCACGGTCTGAGGCGTCGTCGTCATGCGTCACGCCTTTTTGGGCAACCGGGCGATGGGCGTCTGCGAACCGACGGTCGCATCGCCTATTTCCACCAGCAACTCGCTGTTCTTGGGGATCAGCACGTCCACGCGCGAACCGAACTTGATGAAGCCGCAGACGCTGTTCTGCTCCACGGCGTGGCCCTCCTTCATGTAGGAGACGATGCGACGGGCGATCAAGCCCGCGATCTGGCGGAACAGCACCTTCTGCCCCGAAGCCATGCGCACCACGGTGGTGGTCCGCTCGTTCTCGGTCGACGACTTGGGATGCCAGGCCACCAGAAAACGGCCCGGATGGTATTTGAAATACTCCACCTCGCCGGCGACGGGCACCCAGTTCATGTGGACGTTGGTGATCGACATGAAGATCGAAATCTGCAACATCTCCTCGTGCAGATATTCATCTTCGCGTACCCGTTCCGTCACCACCACACGGCCGTCGCACGGTGCGAAGACCAGATCGTTGTCGTGGATGCGCACGCGGCGCGGCTCGCGGAAAAACGCCACAACGAAGAGCCACAGCGCCATGAAGAAGATCACGCTGGTCCAGATGAAGGTCGTCTGCCAGCGGCAGATCCACAGCGCATAGAAGCTGCCCCAGATCAATGCACAGACGACGAGCGAAACAAAGATGATTTTGTAGCCTTCCTTATTTATTCTCATGAAGCGTTAGGTTTAGCAGTTCAGCAAAAGAGAGCGACGTCGAAAACGTAACGGCACAACAGCAGATAGACCGCCACGAAAGGCGCCGAGAGCAGCACGGCGTCGAAACGGTCGAGCACCCCGCCGTGGCCGGGCATCAAATCGCCCGAATCCTTGACGGCGGCGGCCCGCTTGAACATCGATTCGGTCAGGTCGCCCAGCACGCCCGTTGCAGCGGCCACAAGAGCCAGTCCGCCCCAGGCCCACAGGTTGCCGCCGAACCACCATGCGGCCGCCAGACCCACGGCCACGGCCCCCGCCACGCCGCCGAAGAAACCCTCCCACGACTTGTTGGACGAATGACGCGAAAAATGCTTGTGGCGCCCCAGCTTCCTGCCCACGAGGTAGGCGAAGACGTCGTTGGCCCAAATAATCAAGATGTAACCGAGAGCTGCCCGGGGGTTCCAATCCCAGCCCTTTCCGCCTGCGGAGGCGATGTGGAAAAGGCAAATCATCGGCAGCACAACGTAGAGAATACCCAGAAGCGTCGTACCGACCGCCGCCATGGGGTCGTCGTTCTTGCGGTAGAGCTCGCAGACGAGGAGCACCGGCACCATCAACAGCAGCAACGCAAGCGCCCCCAGCAGCGCCGACTCGAAACCGATTCCGGCCACACCGCGCGTCACCACGGCGTTGAGCCCGAAAAGCGCCAGGGCAACGGCAATGCCCAGCACCCGCTGGGGCCGGGAGCTCCGTTTTTCGGCCAATGTGTAGAATTCGTACATGCCGCCCGCGACGAGCAGCGCCAGCACGGCGCCGAAGCTCCACGGCGACCAGAGCAGACTGCCCACTATGGCCACCGCCAGCACTGCGCCGCTGAGCGTACGCGTCATCAGGTTTTTCCTATCTTCCGTCATGATTCCGATTCAGGTTAGCAGTTCAATCGTTATTTGGTCGGGGTCGGGGCATCGCCCTTGTCCGCCGATTTCGGTTTTCGGGGTTGGGACGACCGCCCGGCCGCCGGTTTTCCGGCTGCCGAAGTGTTGGCGGCAGTGTCGGCCGCAGTATTTCCCGCAGCATTTCCGGATTTGGACGTCCGCCGTCTGCGCGCCGGCCTGGAGGCCGCCGCAACGTCGGCCGGAGCCACTTGGTTCGCAGTTTCCGCACGTTTCGCCGAAGCTGCAACGCCATCGGACTTCTTCGCCGCGGATTTCTTTACCTCGGGCTTCGTCGCCCCGCCTTTTTCATCGGCGGAAGCCTGCGCTCCGGCTGCGGTCTTGCGTGCGGACTTCTTCTCCGCCTGCTCCCGGGCGGCCTTTTCGGCTTCGCGGCGTTCGCGCTCGATGTCCTTCTTGCGTTTGCCGAAGATGCGTTCCACATCCTCCGTGAAGACCACCTCGCGCTCCAGCAGCAGCTCGGCCAGCTGTTCGACACCGGCCGCATGGTCGCGCAACACCTGCTCGGCCATCGCATAGGCCCGGTCGATCAGGCGCCGCGACTCGGCGTCGATCTGCTGGGCCGTCCGCTCCGAATAGGGCTTGGTCAGCGCCATATCGCTCTGCCCCGTCGAGTCGTAGAACGACAGGGTGCCCACCTCCTCGCTCATGCCGTAATAGGCGACCATCGCATAGGCCTGCTTCGTCGCCCGCTCCAGATCGTTGAGCGCTCCCGTCGACATCTCGCCGAAGGTGAGCTGCTCCGCCACGCGGCCGCCCAGCGTGGCGGCCAGCTCGTCCATCATCTGCTCGCGCGTAGTGATCTGCCGCTCCTCGGGCAGGTACCACGCCGCCCCCAGCGCCTTGCCGCGCGGGATGATCGTCACCTTGATGAGCGGGCTGGCATTCTCCAATATCCAGCTCACGGTCGCATGGCCCGCCTCGTGATAGGCGATCACGCGCTTCTCCTCGTCGGTGATGATCTTGTTCTTGCGCTCCAGACCGCCGATGATGCGGTCGATGGCCGCCAGGAAATCCTCCTTGGCGACGTATTTCTTATTGTGCCGCGCTGCGATCAGCGCCGCTTCGTTGCAGACGTTGGCGATGTCGGCGCCCGAGAATCCGGGCGTCTGACGCGCCAGGAACGAACGATCGAGCGCCGGATCGAGTTTCAGCGGCCGCAGATGGACGGCGAAAATCTCCTCGCGCTCCTTCACGTCGGGCAGTCCCACCTCGATCTGCCGGTCGAAGCGGCCGGCGCGCATCAGCGCCTTGTCGAGGATGTCGGCCCGGTTGGTTGCCGCCAGAACGATGACGCCCGTGTTGGTCTGGAAACCGTCCATCTCCGTAAGCAGCTGGTTGAGCGTGTTTTCCCGCTCGTCGTTGCCCGAAAATCCGGCGTTCTTGCCGCGGGCCCGGCCGATGGCGTCGATCTCGTCGATGAAGACGATGCAGGGCGCCTTCTGCTTGGCCTGCTCGAAAAGGTCGCGCACGCGCGAAGCGCCCACGCCGACGAACATCTCCACGAAATCCGAACCCGAAATCGAGAGGAACGGCACGTTGGCCTCGCCGGCCACGGCCTTGGCCAGCAGCGTCTTGCCCGTACCCGGAGGACCCACCAGCAGGGCGCCCTTCGGAATCTTGGCGCCCAACTCCCTGTATTTGTCGGCCTTGCGGAGGAAATCGACGATCTCCATGATCTCGACCTTGGCCTCCTCCAGGCCGGCCACGTCCTTGAACGTCACGCGGTGTGCGTTGTTCTTGTCGAACACCTGCGCCTTGGCCTTGCCCACGTTCATGATGCCGCCCCCGGCGCCTCCGCCCGCACCGCGCGACATCGACCGCATGATGAGGAACCATACGCCGATGATGAGCACCCACGGCAGGAGGTTGACCAACACGTTGGTCCACTCGTTGGTCTTGTTCTCGTAGACCACGGGGACGACCTGTCCCGACTCCGTCTCGGCGGCTTTGAGGTCCTCGCGGAACGAATCCACCGAACCGATCGTGAAGTGCAGCTGAGGCCCCCGCTCGGGCAGGCGGCGGAAATTGCCGGTCGTATCCTGCCGGTAACGGGGCGCAGCCTCCTCCGTGAGGTAGACCTCGGCCCGATCGCGGTTGACGATCGTGATCCGGGCCACGTCGCCCTTGCCGACCATCTCCCCGACGGTCGACCAGTCGCTCTCCAACGGAGCTTCGCTGCTCTCGCCGAAAAGATACCACCCGCAGATGAACGCTCCGACCAGCCCGTAGATCCACCAGATCGAGGGCCGCGGCAGCCCGCCGGGCTTTTTCCTGTTGTTATCGTTCTTGTTCTTACGTACCATAACCGTCTTCTACTCTTCGTATTCGTAGCGGGTCAGCGGCGCATCGGCCCACAACTCCTCCAGGCGATAGAATTCGCGCAGGTCGGTCTGGAAGATGTGCACCACCACGTCCACATAGTCCATGGCGATCCACAGCGCGCTCTGCTGGCCCTCGATGCGCCAGAGCTTCTCGCCCAGGGTCTGCTGCACCTTCTCCTCGATGCCTGCGGCGATGGCCGCCACCTGCGTGGTGGAATCGGCATTGCACACCACGAACGCCGAGCAGATCGCCCCGTCGAATCCCGAGAGGTCGAGCGATACAATATTCTTACCTTTTTTATCTTCAATCGCACCGACGATCGTATCGATCAGTTTCTCCATAATCTTCAATATCTATCTATAACCTTGCAAAGATAGGAAGAAGAATTCACAATTCATAACGAAAGGGTCCCTATTCATACGGTTCTTCCCGTCCCGGCACACCCCGAACCCAACGAAAAGCCGGGCGACGCTAACGCAGCAGCAGCCTTGCCCGCAGCTCAAGCCGACCGTCGCTCGTTTCGAGGCACAGCACGCGCATTCGCCGAACAACGCACAAAACCGACGCCCTTTGCGGACATCGGTTTCTGCATCAGGCCTGCACCCGGCCGGCCCGTCGATCCTCGTCTTCGAGTTGGAACGTCTCTTCGACCTGCCGGCCGAACACCCGCGCGATTTTGAGCGCCAAAAAGGTCGACGGAACAATCTTGTCGATTCCGAAACCGAACGACCTACTGCGGCCCCATGGCCACACGGTCGGCATCCGTAACGGGCCGGAGAACCCGGCAAGGATTGCCGCAAGCGACGACTCCGGCAGGGATGTCGCGCGTGACGACGCTGCCGGCCCCCACCACGCTGCCTTCGCCGATGGTGACGCCTTGGGTGATGACGACATTGCCGCCGATCCAGACATTGCTGCCGATCGTCACCGGCAGCGACCGCATCAGACCGGCATTGCGCTGATCGGGCAGCAGAGCATGGTTGACGGTGTAGATACCCACGTTGGGGCCGATGAAGACATGGTCGCCGATGGTAACGGGGGCTTCATCGAGGATCGTGAGGTTGAAATTGCCCACGAAATCGTCGCCGATCGTTATCTGCATGCCGAAATCGCAATGGAACGGGCTGTGGAGGACGCAGTTCCGGCCGACGCGTCCGAAAAGACGGCGGACCACGGCGTCGCGTTCCTCGCGACGGCTCGGGGCCAGCCCGTTGAGCTGGAAACACAATTCTTCGGCGTGGCGCAATGCCGAGCCGATCTCGGGAGTGATGGCGTAGAGCCATTCTCCCGCACGCATTCTTTCAAGGTCGTTCATGACAGAAACAAAAGAATAAACGTCATCCATCGGAGCAATCGAACGCTTCGGGCGCCCGAATCATCCGCGGACATAGTGAGGCATTTCGGACGGAATCTCCATCGAATACTCGACCAGTCCGCACACCCGGCCCTCCCGGCGCCAGACGGTCTGGTAGATCAATTTGCGCACGCCCTTCTTCTCGATCGTGTAGACATTGCGGCCGCCTTCGTCCAGCAAACGCCGGATGATGGCCCGCGAACGTTCGTTATGACACGGAATCAGCGACTTGCCCTGCATCTCGCCGTTCACTTCGCGCGAACGGCCGTTCTGGTAGATCACCACGCCGTCGGTGTCGCACACCGTCACGGCGCAGTCGAGTTCGTCGGACCAAACATCCTGCATGACTGACAAAGTATAAGGTTGAAAACGAATATATCACTCCATGCTTATCCGCAAGCATACCCTGTTCGACTCCGTATTCGGTTTGTTGGTCGACGGACCGCAGCCTGCGGGGCACGCCCGGCGACAGGCGGACGGTTGCGGGCCTCCGCAGGGGGAGGCTGCGGCCCGCGCGGCTCCGAGAGTCGCAAAAAAAACGGCAGACGGACATTATTACAGATAAGCATTACAATTCCTACCGCCCGCCCGAAACGCAACGAACCGAAAAAAGGCTTCGCCCGGCCGACCGGGCCGCCGGTCATTGCTGGATCTTGACCAGCTGCTCGCGGTAGGCGTTGAGGATCCGCGACTTGGAGATGAAACCGAGGTAGCGTCCCTGCTTGTCGACCACGGGCAGCATCCACGTGTGCTTGTCCTCGAACTTGGGCAGGATGCTCTGGATGGACTCGTGCTCGAGGATGCGGTCGGGCGGCTGGATCATGTAGTCGGTGACGGGATGGCCGTACTTCTCGCGCTTGAACATGTCTTCGCGCAGGTCGTCGAGCTGCACGACGCCCAAGAGGCGTCCGAACTCGTCGATGACGGGGAAGATGTTGCGCCGGGCGCTGGAGATGATGTGCACCAGGTCGCCCAGAGTCATGCGCTGGCGGATGCGGATGAAGTCGGTCTCCATCAGCTCGTCGAGCTTCAGAAAGACGAAGACCGACTGGTCCTTGTCGTGGGTGAGCAGCTCGCCCCGCAGGCGCAGCTGCTTGGTGTAGATCGAATCGGGGTCGAGCCAGTAGCCCACGGCGAACGAGATGCAGGCCGTGATCATCAGCGGGATGAAGAGTCCGTAGCCGTTCGACAACTCGGCGATGAGGAAAATGGAGGTGAGCGGGGCGTTCATGACGCCGGCCATGACGCCGGCCATGCCCACGAGCGTGAACGACACGAGCGACACCTGCCAGTCGAAAAGGACGTTGCACGTGAGGGCCAGTGCCGCACCGGTGAAGGCGCCGACGAAGAGCGACGGCGCGAAAGTACCGCCGACGCCGCCCGCGGCGTTGGTGGCCGACATGGCGATGACCTTGAAGAACATGATGGCGATGACGAACAGGATGGCCACCCAGTCGATGTTGCGGAACGCGTAGAAGAACGAATTGTCGAACAGCGCCTCGGGATGGCCGTGCATGAGCGAAGTGATGCCCTCGTAACCCTCGCCGTAGAGCGGCGGGAAGATGAAGATCAGCACGCCGAGCAGGGCACCGCCGGCGATCCACTTCTTGTACTGCCGGTCGAGCCCCTTGAAGAAGGTGCCGACGCGCGAATTCATGGAGGTGAAGTACCACGACATAAGCCCGCAGCAGATACCCAGCAAGATGAAAAGCGGAATCTGCCACAACTCGAAAGCGTCCTGCGGCTTGAGCGTGACGGCCAGGATGGGATCGAAATCGCGCAGCATGAACGCCATGGTGGTGGCCGTGATGGAGGCGATCAGCAGCGGGATGACCGAAGCGGCCGTGATGTCGAGCATCAGGATTTCGAGCACGAAGACGATGCCGGTGATCGGCGCCTTGAAGATGGCGGCGATGGCGGCTCCGGCGCCGCAGCAGAGCAGCAGCGTGGTGTGCTTGTAGTTGAGCCGGAAAAGTTTGCCGACGTTGGAGCCGATGGCGGCTCCGGTCAGCACGATGGGGGCCTCGGGGCCCACCGAACCGCCGAATCCGATGGTGGTGGCGCCGCCGACCACCGAAGTCCAGCAGTTGTGGCGGGCGATGCGCGAATTCTTGCTCGACATGGCCTGCAACACGCGCGTGACGCCCTCGGAAATGTTGTCGCGGACGATATAACGGACAAAAAGCGTGGCCAGAACGATACCGACGACAGGATAGATCAGAAAAAGCGGATGGCCGCTCTCGACCGGGAACCACCGCGTCAACCCGCCCTTGATGGCGTAAAGCAGCACCTCGAACAAATAGGTGGCCGCACCGGCCAGCGCACCGACCAACACGGCGAGCAGCATCATCACCTGGCGGGTGGAGAGCCTCCGCGTAAGGTGGAGGAAATAGGTGTAGAGACGTTCGGTGCGGAGACGCATTTTTCCTGAATTCAGAATTGAGAATTCAAAATTCACTCTTTTTGCCAACCGTCCGGCACCCGCACCACGGATGCCGGCGAAATTGCAACTCGTGAATTATGAATTGTGAATTTTCTCGGCATAGGCCTTGGCCTGCGAAGCGATCAGCTCCTTGTCGCCGAAGTAGTTTATCTTCATGGCGCTGCGCACGTCGTCGAGCGTGGCGGCGGCAGCGGCGCGGGCGCGGGCCGAACCCTCCTCCAACATGGCATAGACCTCCTCGATGCGGCTTTCGTAGTAGCGGCGCCGCTCGCGGATGGGATCGAGCGTCCGGTTGAGCACGGCGATCAGCAGTTTCTTGACCTTCACGTCGCCCAGACCGCCGCGCCGGTAATGCGCCTTCAGCTCGTCGAGCGACGCATAGTCGGGCAGGAACTCGGCGAGGTGCTCGGGGCGGCAGAAAGCATCGAGGTAGGTGAAAACCGTGTTGCCCTCGACCTTGCCGGGGTCCTCGACCCGCAAGTGGTCGGGGTCGGTGTACATGCCCATGACCTTCTTCTTCAGTTCGTCGGCCGTATCGGAAAGATAGATGCAGTTGCCCAGCGATTTGGACATCTTGGCCTTGCCGTCGGTGCCCGGCAGACGCATGCACGCCGCGTTGTCGGGCAGCAGGATCTCGGGCTCGACGAGCGTAGGCCCGTATACCGAATTGAACTTGTGGACGATCTCGCGCGTCTGCTCGATCATGGGTTCCTGGTCCTCGCCGGCGGGCACCGTGGTGGCGCGGAAAGCCGTGATGTCGGAAGCCTGGCTGATGGGATAGGTGAAGAAACCCACGGGAATGCCCTGCCGCTGGGTCGTATCGCCCTCGACGGCGCTTTCGGCGAACCCGCGCATCTGAATCTCGGCCTTGACCGTCGGATTGCGCTGGAGCCGCTGCACGGTGACCAGATTCATGTAATAGAACGCCAGTTCGCACAACTCCGGAACCTGCGACTGCACGAAAAGCGTGGAGCGCTCGGGATCGAGCCCCGCGGAGAGGTAGTCCAAAGCCACTTCGATGACGTTCTGCCGCACCTTCTCGGGATTGTCGGCGTTGTCGGTGAGGGCCTGGGCATCGGCGATCATGATGAAGATCTTCTCGAATTCGCCGGAGTTCTGCAACTCGACGCGGCGGCGCAGCGACCCCACGTAATGGCCCAGGTGGAGACGACCCGTAGGACGGTCGCCGGTAAGGATTATTTTGCCCATAGATTCATCTTGTTTTCAACGTTGATATTTTCGGCCGGCGAAGCGAATCCCGACAGACCGCCGCGGCTCAAGGCTGCAGTCCGCGCAAATCCGCACGCCACCGGTGCCCCGGAGCGGGAAACAACCGCTTCCGCCCGGAACTAAACACGCACAAACTTACGAAAAAGCGCGTGTGCGACCTAAAAAAGTTGCCGAATATCGTTTTTTTTTATACTTTCGTCCGTAAAAATAGACTGCCATTATGACCATCATTCAGCTCGAATACCTCCTGGCGGTGGCCAACTGCGGGAGTTTCTCGCTTGCCGCGGAACATTGTTTCGTGACCCAACCCTCGCTGAGCATGCAGGTGAAGGCGCTCGAAGAAGAGTTGGGCGTAGTGCTGCTCGACCGCTCGAAGAAACCGGTCATCCCGACCGAAGCGGGCGAAGTGGTGCTGGAGCAGGCGCGCAACACCCTTGCCGCTTATAACTACATCAAGGAAGCCGTGGCGGAACTCAAAGGCGAGACGGCCGGGAAACTGCGTCTGGGCATCATTCCGACCATCGCACCCTACCTGCTGCACAAGTTCATCCCGGCCTTCGTGCGCGACTATCCCAAGGTGGAGCTGGAGATTTCGGAGATGGTGACTTCGGAGATCGTCGAGGCGCTCAAACGCGACCGCATCGACGCGGCGCTGGTGGCGAGCGGGACGTGCGGCGAGGGGATTCTCGAACAGGAGCTGTTCAACGACCGCTTCTTCGCCTACGTGTCGCCGGAAAACCCGCTCTACGAACGGCAGAACATCCGCATCGAAGACATCGACCTGAAGGACCTTGTGATTCTGAGCCCGGGCAACTGCATGCGCGACCAGATCATCGAGCTGTGCCAGGCGCGCCGCAGCATGCCGGCCCACTACACTTTCGAATCGGGTTCGCTGGAGACGCTGATGCGCATCGTCGACTGCACGTCGTGCCTGACCGTCATTCCGGAGATGGCCGTTGAATACATCCCCGCCGAGCGGCGGGACCGGCTGAAGATGCTGGCCAAGGGAGCCACGTCGCGCAAGATAGCCATCGCCGTGCGGCGCACCTATGTGAAGAATTCGATCATCCGGGCCCTAACCGACACCATCCTGGCCCACGCCGGTTCGCACCACGAAGCTGGCACCAAGAAATAGGCCTGCCCGTCCATATTTTGCATCCCTGCCCGCAACGGGCCGCTTCCGGCTGATCCGGTCGGAAAAAAGATCGCAACAAAAGCAGTTTCCGGGCAGATACTTGGACGCAGCGCACGGAGAAACCGTAAGAACGGCCATCGCCGCTCAACGGACCGACGAACACATCCCGGAAATCCAGTCGCGATGCGGACCTGTTGCCCGACGACACGGGCGAAGACGACAGGCAGAAACCGTTCGTGCCGACACCCGCCAACGTCCCGTCCTCACGGAGGCGGAGGCCCGCAGCAGGCACTGTAAAGCAATCGCTGAAAGGAATGCGGCGGAGAGGGAAACAATTCAGAATGTACAATTCACAATGCACAATTAATCCCTCTTCGAGGGTTTGATTCCGCTCTTGCTCGGCTGAGGCCGCAGTGTGTGGTATGCTTGCCGCAACGTCATGTTGAGCGCAGCGAATCGACGAACGCAGCGAGCGCAGAGGCCGCTTGCGGACTATGCCTCGCAAGGAGGAGAAAGACAAACGAAGTGCAGTCAAGAATCTATGAGGGACAATCGGGAATCAGATTCTTCGTCGCTCTGCTCCTCAGAATGACGAACTACTTCTTAATTGTGAATTGTACATTCTGAATTGTTCTCGGCTCCGCGGCAGACTGGAATATACAACTAGCGGCAACGCAGATTGAGAAGTGGAAATTAGTTGCTCCGTGTTCGGTTTACGAAGAAATCCGGCTTTAGCCGGCGAGCCGAAGCCCCGCTGGCTTCGGCACGAGAATATCTCCTGTGCCTCTCTCAAAACCGAGATCGGCTACGGCTCAGTTCGCGCGATTCTACGAATTACCCCAAACAACTATTTCCTTATAAAACCCTCCCGCGCCATTACGCCGCCAGCGGATTGCTGAATCTACCACCTCTCTGGCAAGAGCCGTAACCCTTGCCACTCGGAGACGGAAACTGCCGGACGCCGACCGGGAAGCGTCCCTAAAAACTACAACTTGATGTCGTAAATCTGGATGACGCCCTGGAGTTTGCCGTCGTCACCGGTGACCAGCAGCGAAGTGACCTTGTTGCGGGTCATCATCTTCTCGGCCTCGATCAGTTTTTCGGACGCAGCGATGCTCTTGGGAGCGGGCGTGGCGATGTCGGCGGCCACGATGTTGAAAAACTCCGCACGCCGGGACTCCATGGCGCGGCGCACGTCGCCGTCGGTGACGATGCCTTCGATGCGGTCGCCGCGACAAACGACGATCAGACCCAGGCCGCCCTTCGAAATGGTATGGATCATCTCCGCAGCGGGACAGTCGGGCGCCACGACGGGCAGGTCGTGCGAGCGCATAACATTGCCGACGGTCATCAGCAGACGCCGTCCGAGGCTGCCGCCGGGGTGCAGGCGCGCGAAATCGACGCTCGTGAAGTTGCGCATCCGCATGAGCGAGACGGCCAGCGCGTCGCCCATGGCGATCTGCGCCGTGGTCGAGGTCGTGGGAGCGAGGTGCAGGATGCAAGCCTCCTCCTTGACTCCGACGTTGAGGTGGATGTCGGAATTCTTGGCCAGCGCCGACTCGGGATTGCCCGTCATGGAGACGAGTTTGTTGCCGTTGGAGTGGATGAAAGGCACGATCTTGAGGATCTCGTCGGTCTCGCCCGAATAGGAGAGCGCCACAACGATGTCGTCGGGCGAAATCATGCCCAGGTCGCCGTGGAAAGCCTCGCCGGGATGGAGGAAGAAGCTCGGCGTGCCGGTCGACGCGAGCGTGGCCGCGATCTTGCGCCCCACGAGGCCGGATTTGCCCATGCCCGTGATGATGCACTTGCCGCGGCAAGCAAGAATCAGTTCGACCGCAGCGGCGAATTCGTCGCCGAGGGTCTCCTCGAGATGGCGCAGCGCCTCCATCTCGGTACGGATGGCCTTGCGGGCCACATCGAGAATCTGTTTTTTGGTCGTATCGGTCATTGCTTCGCGCAATTAAGTCGGGTTAGCGGATCAGTTCGGCGACCAGCGCTTCGAGGTCGTCGAGCCGCAGCATGTTGGGGCCGTCGCTCTTGGCTCGGTCGGGATCGGGGTGCACCTCGAAGAAGAAGCCGTTGGCACCGAAAGCCTTGGCCGCACGGGCCATGGCGGGCACGAACTCGCGGTTGCCGCCCGTGGTGCCGTTGGCTGCGCCGGGACGCTGCACCGAGTGGGTGCAGTCCATGACCACGGTGGGCGCGATGGCGAGCATGTCGGGAATGTTGCGGAAATCGACGACCAGATTGTTGTAGCCGAAGCTGTTGCCGCGCTCGGTGAGCCAGATTTCGGAAGCGCCCGATTCGAGCGCCTTTTCGTAGGGATAGCGCATGTCGGCGCCCGAAAGGAACTGCGCTTTCTTGATATTGACGGTTTTGCCGGTCTTCGCCGCGGCCACCAGCAGATCGGTCTGCCGGCAGAGGAAAGCGGGAATCTGCAACACGTCGACCACTTGGCCGGCCGGTTCGGCCTGCCAAGCCTCGTGAATGTCGGTGAGGAGCTCCAGCCCCCATTTGGCACGCACGTCGGCGAGCATCTGCAACCCCTTGTCGATGCCGGGACCGCGGAACGACCCGAGCGACGTGCGGTTGGCCTTGTCGAACGAAGCCTTGAAGATGATGCGGGTGCCCAGACGGCGGTTGATGGCCGTCAGGCGCTCGGCGACCGTGTCGAGCAACTCGGCCGACTCGATGACGCAGGGACCGGCGATGAACTTTATCATAGGTTAAAGGTTAAAATTGAAAGGTGAAAGGCATTTCCGTCTCCGTTTTTCACCTGTCACTTTTCACTTTGAAGAAACTCTTCGGCCCGGGCAAGGTCTTCGGGAGTGTCGATCCCGACGGTCTCCCGGTCGGAGACACCCACGCCGATGCGGTACCCGTTCTCAAGCCACCGGAGCTGTTCGAGCGACTCGGCCAGTTCGAGCGGCGACTGCGGCAGCGCCGTGACGGTCCGCAGAACCTCGGACCGGAAAGCATAGAGTCCGATATGCTTGTAGAAAGTATGCCGCGCCAGCCACTCCTCGCGCGGCACGCCCCGCAGATAGGGAATGACCGAACGCGAAAAATAGAGCGCCCGCGACTGCGCGTCGAGAACCACCTTGGGCGAATTGGGATTCTCCAGCGCTGCCAACCCGTCGGCCTTGGAAAAAGGCTTGACGAGGGTGGCGATGTCGGTCGAGGGATCGTTGAAACAGCGCATGACGGTTTCGAGCTGCGACGGGTGGATGAAAGGCTCGTCGCCCTGCACGTTGATAACGGCATCGTACACCCGTCCTTCGCGCGCGCAGACCTTGTCATAGGCTTCGCGGCAGCGGTCCGTGCCGCTGCGATGGTCGGGAGAGGTCATTTCGACCCGGCCGCCGAACTCCAGAACCGCATCGCGGATGCGCTCGTCGTCGGTGGCGACCACGGCATCGTCCAGCACCCGGACGACCTGCTCATAGACGCGCCGGATGACCGGCTTGCCGCCCAGCAGGGCCAGCGGTTTGCCGGGAAACCGCGTCGAAGCGTAGCGGGCGGGAATGATGGCTAAAAAATTCATATCTCACAATTCAGAATCGCGGCTTTTCCATGGCTCCGGCGAATGCTTTTCACCTTTCACCTTTCACCTTTCACCTTTCACCTTGTTTCCAGCGCCAGCGCCAGCACGTCGTCGTTGGTGCGCACATAGTGGAACGTCAGCCCCTCGATGTACTCGGGTTTGATCTCAGCGATGTCCTTGCGGTTCTCCTCGGAGAGAATCAGCGTATCGATGCCGGCACGCTTGGCGGCCAGAATCTTCTCCTTGACGCCGCCGACGGGCATCACGCGCCCGCGCAAGGTGGTTTCGCCGGTCATGGCGATGCGCTCCCGGACCTTGCGGCCTGTATAGGCCGAGACGATGGAGGTGACCATGGTGATGCCGGCCGAAGGACCGTCCTTGGGAATGGCGCCCTCGGGCACATGGATGTTGATGTCGTGTTTTTCGAACATCGACGGATCGATGCCCAGTTCGGCATGGTGGGCCATGACCCACTCGTGGGCGATGGTGGCCGACTCCTTCATGACGTCGCCGAGGTTGCCCGTGAGGTTGATGCGGCCCTTGCCGGGCGTAAGCACCGACTCGATGTAGAGGATGTCGCCGCCCACCTCGGTCCAGGCCAGTCCGGTGACCACGCCGATCATGCCGCCCACCTCGTACTCCTCGCGCAGGAACTTGGGCATGCCGAGGATGGTTTCGACGTCCTTGGCCGTGAGCTCCGGAGCGAAAGCCTCGTCGAAGGCGATCTGCTTGGCACGCGCCCGGGCGATTTTGGCCAGATGCTTGTCGAGCGAACGGACGCCCGCCTCGCGGGTATATCCGGAGATGATCTGCCCGACCAGCGCGGGCGTGAGCGTGAGTTCCTGCTCCTTGATGCCATGAGCCTCGCGCTGCTTGGGCAGGAGGTGGTCCAGCGCGATGCGCACCTTCTCCTCCATGAGATAGCCGGCGATGTTGATCATCTCCATGCGGTCGCGCAGCGCCGGCGCGATGTTGGCGATGTTGTTGGCCGTAGCGATGAAGAGGACCTTGGAGAGGTCGTACTCCATGTCGAGGTAGTTGTCGTGGAACGTGGTGTTCTGCTCCGGGTCGAGGACCTCCAGCAAGGCGCTGGAAGGGTCGCCGTGGCTCGAGACGGTCACCTTGTCGACCTCGTCGAGGATGATGACCGGATTGGACGAACCGCAGCGCTTGATCGTCTGGATGATGCGGCCCGGCATGGCGCCGATGTAGGTGCGCCGGTGGCCGCGGATCTCCGATTCGTCGTGCAGACCGCCGAGCGAGATGCGCCCGAACTTGCGGTCGAGCGCCGCGGCGACGGACTTGCCCAACGACGTCTTGCCGACGCCCGGAGGGCCGTAGAGGCAGAGAATCGGCGACTTGAGGTCGCCCTTGAGCTTGATGACGGCCAGATGCTCCAGAATACGCTCCTTGACCTCGTCGAGTCCGAAGTGGTCGCGGTCGAGCTGCTCGCGGGCGCAGCGCAGGTCGAGATTGTCGGGCGTGACGTTGTTCCACGGAAGATCGAGCAGCAGCTGGAGGTAGGTCATCTGCACCGAATACTCAGCCACGGCGGGATTGAGCCGCTCCACCTTCTGCAACTCTTTCTCGAAGGTCTCGCCCACCTCGCGCGGCCAGTTCTTCTTTTTGGCCTGCTCGCGCATCTTCTCGATGTCGGCATCGGCGCCGTCGCCCAGTTCGTCCTGGATGGTGCGCATCTGCTGCTGGAGGTAGTAGTCGCGCTGCTGCTTGTCGATCTCCTGCTTGACGCGTTCCTGGATTTCGTTCTTCAGATCGGCCAGCTGCTGCTCGCGGATGAGGATTTCGAGCAGCTTGCGGGCACGGGCCAGCAGCCCGGGCGCCTCGAGCAGCGACTGCCGGTCCTCGTCGGAGAGCTCCAGGTTGGAACAGATGAAGTTGATGATGCCGCGCTTCGAATCGATGTTCTTGATGGCGAACGCCGCCTCCTTGGGCATCGAGGGCGAGATGTTGATGATGTTGAGCGCCACATCGCGGATCGAGTCGACGAGCGCCTCGAACTCCACGGTCGTCATGTCGGGCTGCGTATCGCGCAGGGCCGAGACCCGGGCCTTGAAATAGGGCTCGGTGGAGACGTATTCGCGTATCTCGATCTTCTCCAGACCGTTGAGTATCACGGTGAGGTTGCCGTTGGGCATCTCCAGAATCTTGATGATGCGCGCCGCGGTGCCGACCTTGTACATGTCGTCGGGCGCGGGGTCCTCGACCTCGCTCTCGCGCTGGAGCACGGCGCCGAGGATGCCGCCGTCGGCATTGACGGCCCGCACGAGCGAGATGCTCTTGTCGCGGCCGACGGTGATGGGGGTGATGGCGCCGGGGAAGAGCACCGAAGAACGCAGCGTGAGGATGGGGATGATCTCGGGGATGTCGATCTCCTCCTGCGGCTCGTCGCCTCCGGTGACGATGGGAATCACCTTGTGCTTGCCGTCGAAAAGTTCGGGGTAGAGGCCGGCATCGTCGGTCTCCACGCTCTGGATTTTATCTTTTTTGTTCATAATGCACTGTTTTTCGCATCGGCCCTCTGGACTGCAACCTGCCGGAAGCCGTGCCTGCAACTTTGCGCCGCGCTCGCAGGGGCCGGCCGCCACAAGCGCGAATCCGGTCCGCTTCGGGAACGGCTGCGCGCCGAAAGTCCGCAGTCGGGCCCTGCGCCGCCGGCCGCGCAAACCGGCGCGACCGCTTACAATTCATAATATATATGCGGGCGCAAAGGTAACGTTTTTTTACGGAATTTTATTTCATCTTTAACGGATTGTTGATAACTTTGCACCTCGCAACCCGAAAGAAAAACCCACACTCCATGCAAATCGCAGACAAATACGCACCCCGGCAGATCGAGACGAAATGGTACGACTACTGGATCGGCCACCGGCTTTTCCACTCGGAGCCCGACGCCCGGGAACCCTACACGATCGTCATTCCGCCTCCCAACGTGACGGGCATGCTCCACATGGGCCACATGCTCAACAACACGCTGCAGGACGTGCTGGTGCGCCGCGCCCGCATGTCGGGCAAGAACGCCTGCTGGGTGCCGGGCATGGACCATGCCTCGATCGCCACGGAGGCCAAGGTGGTGGCGATGCTGCACGAGCGGGGGATCGAGAAGTCGTCGCTCACGCGCGAAGAGTTCCTCCGCCATGCCTGGGAGTGGAAAGAGAAGTACGGCGGCGTGATCCTCAAGCAGCTGCGCAAGCTGGGCGCCTCGTGCGACTGGGACCGCACCTGCTTCACGATGGACGACGCCCGCACCGAGAGCGTGCTGCGCGTCTTCTGCGACCTCTACGAAAAGGGCAGGATCTACCGCGGCGTGCGCATGGTCAACTGGGACCCCGCAGCCAAGACGGCCCTCTCGGACGAGGAGGTGATTTTCAAGGAGTCGCACGGCAAGCTTTACTACCTGCGCTACAAGGTCGAGGGTACGGACAAGCACATCATCGTGGCCACCACGCGTCCCGAGACCATCCTGGGCGACACGGCCCTGTGCGTCAACCCCGACGACGAGCGCTACGCATGGCTGCCGGCCGACGCCCGCGTGATCGTGCCGCTGGTCGGCCGTTCGATCCCGGTCATCCGCGACTCCTACGTCGACATCGAGTTCGGCACGGGCGCGCTGAAAGTGACTCCGGCCCACGACGTCAACGACTACATGCTGGGCGAGAAATACGGGCTGGAGACCATCGACATCTTCAACGACGACGGCACCATCAACGACAAGGTGGGCATGTACG
>ERZ778496.967-NODE-967-length-23159-cov-8.473338_pt1 | contig 23159 bp, 22 predicted proteins | sample MGYA00433099_ERZ778496 | MGnify/ENA primary metagenome ERZ778496 (study PRJEB29527, sample SAMN07138962) | mouse gut metagenome | material: feces | host: mouse | place: China:Nanjing | collected 2016-01-25 ...
GAAGAAACTCGGCCAGAAACGAACCATCCTGACCGGTGATGCCTGTGATTAATGCTTTTTTCATAATTGAATTAAGTTACCTTAGTTTTATTGATGAAAGTCTGAATTTTAGAAGTTCGCCTATACGGTAGGCATATCGGAGTGATTCGAGAAGAATGTTTGATGACACGCCGTTCTTACGGTAGGCCCGCAAGTGGTCGCTGATGATGCGCCGGTGGCTCTGAAGCCCCGACGAGGATGCCCCGCCGGTGCGCATTGTCACAAAGTCTTTCCTTATATATCTTGTAAATATCCTGTTGACATAGATCAGACGCAGGAGCTGTTCGAAATCTGCTGCGACCTTAAACCCGGGATCAAAAAGACCGTAGCGGGTGTAGACTGTCCGGCGACAGTAGAACGACGGGTGCGCCGGCATGAATCCGAGTCTCATTTTCCATCGCCGGAATGCTGCCGACGAGTAGAAACGGACAGGCGTGGCCGTATCCTTGGGGTCGACATAGTGGACATCTCCATACACGGCATCGAATTCGCGGATTTCACGGTCGACGGTAGAGAGGATATCCGACGCGCTGTAAAAATCGTCGGAGTTCAGGAGACCGACCACATCGCCGGTCGCCATCATTATCCCCTTGTTCATCGCGTCGTAGATTCCATTGTCGGGTTCGGAAACCCATTTGAGCCGTCCGTTGTAGCGCGGTTCAAGTTCGCGGACTATATCAAGGGTACCGTCCTTTGAGCAACCGTCGACAATGATATGCTCGAAATCATCGAAATCCTGCGCGAGCACGCTCTCCATAGTGTCGCGAAGAGTCGCACCGCTATTGTAGGTAGCGGTGATGATGGAGATTTTCATAAAATGTAAGTTGATTATTATCTGATTTGCCTTATTATTCTGGCCGGGTTTCCTGCTATTATGCAGTTGTCGGGAAATGTTCCGTGAACCACACTGCCAGCACCGACTACGACATTATTTCCAATTGTCGTTCCTTTGAGTATGATACTGTTCATGCCAATGAAACAGTTGTCTCCTATTCTGATAGGCTTACGGGCTGTATGCTCCTCGTTAAGATTCAGTCGGCGCTGCTCCGGGTCAAGAGGATGGAAATCATTGTCGATGATTTTACAGTTAGCACCTATTGTCGCATTCTTGCCGATTACAATGGATGATGTAGAATAGATTGTCGTTCCGGAAATGCCGAAGCCATCCCCGATTTCAATACTTCCGCCATAGCGTGCCACCATGATGGTACGTTGCCATAGCCCAAGCATATTGCTTGTGAATGAGGAGTTTATATTACCCCCCCCCTAATTTAATATTACTCCCTGGGAATGAGAATATTACGCAATAGCCTTTCATCCTGACATTGCGCATAAAAAGTTTGTTTTTCCAATAAATCAGATGGAAAGCTAAAGAACGGATCATTGTTTTAGACAATTATTGTAGAGAGTGATGTATTGTTGGAATACTATTTTTTTGTTGTAAAAATTTTCAGCCCGTTTACGGCATACATTTGCAGAAATCGCATTGGTCTCGCAAACAGTCACAATCTGTCTTGCCAAGGCTTCTACATCCTGATAGTCTACGATGAAGCCCGTAGCGTCATCAATAGCTTCGGGCGATCCTCCGGTCCGATATGTTATCACCGGTGTACCGCAAGCAAGCGCCTCAAGGTTGGTTGTCGGGAAATTGTCTTCAAGGGTTGGATTCACAAACACATCCGCCATAGAATACAGATCGGCGAGCTGCCGGACATTCTCAGTCCTTCTTATGCCTGTTATGCCATCAGGTAGGGTTGAAATCTGGTCATTCGAGAGACCGACAAGAGTAATATGATAGTTTTCAGGCAATAATTTACGCAGTCTTACAAACTCTTCAAGTCCCTTGCGCTTATCCCATACGCTTGCAACCCCAAGGATTATTTTTTGAGTTGAGTCTTCTTTAACCGTCTCAGCCGGGGTGAAGACCGAAAGGTCTATGCCATTGTGAATCGTGACGGCCGGATAGCCCGACAGGAATGACTTTTTAAGCTCCCCGTTCAGCCAGTCGGAGACAGGGACAAAAGTCAGATTCCGACATCCGAGAAACGAATCCTTCTTTGTAAAGAAATTCTTTGTGCTGCGGTCACGCCATAATGAGGCGGGATAACTTTTAAGTTGCGGACAGTCATGACATTCAGTCTGCCACCGTGAGCATTTTGCAAAATCGTAGTAGGCGCAATGGCCTGTAAACGGCCAGCAATCATGGAGCGTCCAGATTATCGGGACATTGGATTCTTTCAAGAATCTGAAGAGAATCTGATAATTAAGGTAATAGCCATGTATATTGTGAAGATGGATTATGTCGGGTTTTATTTCCTTTATTTTCCTGATAAATTCCTCTGTCACCTTCTTTGATGCAAGACCGTGATTGTCAAAAAGCCGTGATTGAAGTGCATGGGATTTCATGTCAAAATCATTGCCAATACGGATAAGTCTGGAAGCGCTTGTCGGATTTCCACGTCCATATGCAATCCAACTATCCCATCCGGCCTCGATTGCAAGTTTTCCTATATCCTCGGCTATTTTGCCTGTAGAGCCCCAGTTGGCTGTGACGTTGATTTGAAGGAGGGTAGGCATTTAAATCTCAAGATGTTTTTTTAATACGTCAAGTTGAAATTGTGGAGTCCAAAAATCATCTATTTCCTTGTAACAGCTCCTACGAACTGATTCTCTTGAGTATTTTGGTCGGTTAAACCAATAGATTATTTTTTCTGCGATATCTTCGATAGAATCTTCCTTGAAATATAATCCTGTCTTTTCTTCCCTTATGGCTTCAAATTCCGGCATCTGATTCATGAAATTTGAATGAGTCAACACAGGTGTACCAAATGTCATTGTATGTATTGCTGTTAATCCAACGTTTCCGGGTGAAACACATAAGTCAGCATTATAAATAAGTTCGGAATTCTTTGTCTCATCATAACAGCTTCCATAAAACCAAACTGGTATTTGCATGTTAGCAGCCTCTTTTTCAAGTCTTCCACGTTCTTCTCCATCACCCACCAAAACGATATTATAAGTCTTACCTTTATTTTTAAGCAAATATACAGCTTCAAATATCTGATTAAGTTTTTTTACTTTTGTTAATCTACCTATAAAAATCAACACTGGATTATTATTGCCAAAATGTTTTTTATAAATCTCCGATGTTTTTATTGTCTCCCGTAATTGAACATGCCTATCATAATCAAGAGAATTGTGTATAACCCAAAACTTATCAGGATTATTCCCTTGTTGAATAGCTACTTCACGTGCATAATTTCCATATAAAAAATTGCCGTCAGCCAACCCGAAATAAATCCTTTTTATCCATTTTTTCACAAATCCTTCACGCCCATACCACCCATGACTCCATAGATATATTTTTTTATTAGGAGCAATTATTTTTTTCAACAACATAAAAGCCCATGTCGATAACGTGAACGGCTCGCCAAGCATTAAATATTTATCATATTCTTGACTTCTAAGATGTTTTAACACCCCTTTCTGCCATGTAAGTCCTTTCCATATTTTTCGTTTTATTATGGTGGCATTTTTTAGCGTTTCCGGTTCAAGGCCCTTTATATCACCGATAGGTTCGCCGAAATACCAATCAATATCCATTTCCACATCCATCAGTTGGAAAATAGGCGCACGGTATTTGGCAGCCATGTTATAAATTACACAGAGTTTAGCCATGTTATATCACAATTGATTATTGGCAGTTTAATATATTATCATAATTACATGAATACTAAATGATTAATCACATTCAAATCTCGGTTAGTTCCAACCAATTCTTTTTACAACAAAATCATTTGTTTGAAGATTAATCCTTCCCCCCTCGCCTAATACGAAATGATTCATTACTTACCGTTTATCTGGCATAATATTTTGTTTCTATCATTCTTTAAACCATTAATTGTAAGAATCAAAACAATCAAAGGAATCCATTTGAGATGTGCATATGGAACTCCTGAATTTAAGGCAGAGAAAATATTATAAAAATTTAGTGCACAGCCCCAAAATACTATACGATGCCGAGAAAGGCTTGAAAAAGTAATCCTAAGAGGCTTTACAATAACATAGTAGAGATATACTAAAAACCCAATTATCCCCATATCAAGATAAGCTTGAATCAATGGAGCATCAAGCCATTTTGTCATAAATCCAGCCCCAAAAAGATAATTAAACGGAGTAAATGTACTTTCAATGTATGTAAAAGCCCAATCTCTAAGTTTATAACGCTCCATAGCTGCAGCACCTGTGTTTGACGTGCCATTTATCATATCAAAAACGCCATTGACAGAACGCTCAACCACAAACATCAATTTTTCTCCAAAATCAGAAATATTTAAGGCAAATATTATTAATAAACAGAAGATAATACTAAAAGTCAATGTTTTCTTATTTATTTTACGAGACAACGGATGGAATCTGAATAAATAAAAGAATATTGAGATTATTGAGATAAGAAGTGGTGTTCTCTTTCCGAGAATAACCATCAGAATTAATCCTACTATAATACCTGATATTGAAAGAATAAATTTTATTTTCGTACTTTTAATGTAATAAAGACAACATACGATAAACGTGTAAATATTACCTGCCATAGTCAGGTCTATCAAAATACTTTGATAACCTGAACCATCATGAAGACGAGCATATTCTATAAAAAAGGCCCCCGTAATTAGGGTGGTTGTACAAAATGCGACACATAACCAACTAAATAGCCAAGCATAGAATACAATCTTTGGAATTGACATATCTGATGGATTCTGCGACATAATGCCCATCATCATAAATATGGTAAAAAGAAGATATGTCATAAGTGAAATGTCAATTAATCCTCCAATAACCATGTAGACTATACATATCACTTGGAAAAGTAATATGGCTTTAAACGTACGATTTACAAACGGCAATCGGAAAGAAGATAGATTTCTCCAATTGGGTAAAAGCATCAGAGAGCCTAACATAAGGACATTATTCCATCCGATGTTGCCAAAATAGAAATTCATATACATTCCTAAAGCAGCCCCAACAATTATCAACCCCATAGCTAAAGGACGGGACTCATGCCGAATCTCTGAATATGACGGAATGTTAAACCTTAAATTCATTTATGAATCAAGAATTGTTTTTGTAAATAAATAAATGGAGTTCTTTTCTGCATACATGGATTCTTCATACGGTATATTTACAGAAAAGGACTTTGCAAGCATTTCCGGATTTATACATGAAAGCGTAAGCCCCAAATTATTATCATTTATCAGTTCTCCAATAAGTCCGCTCGCCGGTCCTATAACCGGTTTATGATGCAGCGCCGCATATCCCAAAGCACCACTTGACAAATCAGTCAGTAGATAAGGAATCAATATGACATCAGATGTATGACACAATGAATGAAGTAATTCATAAGAACAGAATTCGTCTCTTATTATTATGTGAGCACCTTTTGACTCTGCGTCTTTTGCCAAAGAATAAAATTGATCTTTTAGATTATCACCCACACGTCCGGCAAATATGAAATAACGATTAAAATGCTCTTGTTTTGGCATGACATTCAGTGCTCGGAGTATTTCGAGCGTCCCTTTGCGCTTATCCATTGCCCCGAAATGAAGAAATACAATGGCTGAAGATGGTATATTCAATATAGACCGAAGATTTTTCACCTCATTCATATCTGGTTGTGGGACAGGATCTGCAAGAGATATGAAACGCCGTGAGTCATAAATCTTATTAAGTCTTTCGGCACTGCGCGGATCGTTTAGAATAAAAACTTTATCCATTGATCTGCTCCTTGCCATTATCGTATATCTAAACTTGTCGATTAAACTACGGAAGCCCTTTTTAGGCGCACGGAGATAAATTTTATATATAATTCCAGACAGTTTGATATCGCCCGGAAGCATTAAAGGAAGAAATGGTATGACTCCGGCAAGGGATATCAATTTAATCTTACTGACGTTCTCATTTAACGCCACCCGTTTAACCAATCTTGAGAGTTTAAAGCATCGGACTAACATCGAGCCTTTGGACACGTCCTGACATTCGTAGTCGTCAAGCATCACCCAGCGAATATTGTCGGCATGTGGCCATTCACATTTTTCTCTGACATTATTCCATTCTTGTTTTGGGACTGCAAATACAAATTCTTCCCCAATGCGTTTACAAGCACCATTATAGATATAATGAATATATTCCAAATGATGGCCGGAAAGTACATTGTCAAATATAAGAGTCGCCATATATTGTTTCACTTTAGTGATCGAATAAATCGAGCTGGATTTCCAGCCCATATTTCATCGGCGGGTACTGATTTGGTAACGACAGATCCTGCTCCGATGATAGATCGTGCTCCAATTGTAACTCCCTTACAGATAATGGAACAAGTTCCGATAAATACGTCATCCTCAATTACTATTGGTAATGATCTTGCATTCTGAAAGTCGGTTGATGGATTTCTACGTAAATTGTAGTCAAGTGAATGAGCATCTGTATCAGTAATTATTGAAAGTGCGCCAATTTTAACATTATTTCCTATAAATATTGATTTAGTACATCGTATGCACGAACTGGACATTCCAACATTATTTCCGATAAGAAGCTTTGCTGACGGAGCAATCTTTATAAATGATTTCATGTTTCGCCCCATTGCATTAACCATTGTACCAGACGTGCAAATAAAATGGTTTCCAATTTTACAACACCCTTTATTTATTATACCGATACGACCAGAAACTCTTAATTTTTTACCAAAATTTATACGATGCTTTTTAAATTTTAAGATATTTAAAGCTGTAGAAAATTTTAAATATATATTCATTTTTAATGTTTTATTTTGCTAAGCATACCAGCCAATGGACGTAAAATCAGCTCTCGTTCATACTGATTCAGCGAAAATTTCCAAAAAGAAGGTATATATAATATTGAAAATGCTATTATTCCGATAGATAGAGAAATGGTATCTGAAAAAGAGAAATTATGAAATATAATCATACCTATAATAGTAAAAAAAATGGGTATTACAGCCATTTTACCAATATTTTTCCAAAAAGAACATATAGCTAAATGTTGTTTCTTTGCATAATAATAATTCATTATAACACCATCACCCAATAAATATGCGATGGCAATTGACAAAGCACAACCTGTTGGCCCCCAATGCTTTGAGGTGAAATACTGAGATGCGATACAAAAAAGTCCAATTAAAAAGATACATTTAGATCTAAATGCAACCTGGTTACGAGCCTGAATAATAGTAATCCCCAACATTTGGATTCCAACTACAAGGTAGCTAAGAAAAAATATAACTGCCACGTAGTAACTTTCATCATATCCTTTCCCCGCCCATAGTTCAATAAATGGTTTCCCAAATATAATAAAACCTGCAATAAAAAATGATATTATTATAAATTGTATCCGACCAGTTTTTATAAATAGGTTCGACATCTCCATATTAGAAGCCTCCCTGGCAGCCATAATTGAAACTTTTGGCAAAAATACTCCTGAGACGGCTATTGAAAATGATAAATAAATATGATGAAGAGAAACAGCGACTGAAAAAACAGCGACTGCTATTGCTCCTATTTCTGCTCCTAAAAAGAAGGGGCCTGTACTCCAATAAAGTCGGTCCGCAATAGTTGCTATAAATATCCAAAAAGAATAGGCTCCTATTTCTTTGAGTAACCCCCATTCTAAATTCTTAAATGATAGCTTTAATTTTAATTTATATTTGAAATAAACAAAATTTAGAAATAATGTCAAAAAATTAAAGATTGTTTGTGTTACAACCATTGCAACTGCTTTATAGCCATAATACAATAGTGCTATCATCACAATTGTATTGAGCACAATTCGAAATATTTGAACAATGCGCATATATATAAAATCCTCATAAGCAGTAATCGCCGATCCAAAAACGCTAAAACAAAAAGTAATGCCAAGATTAAATGCCAATAATAACATCATAATTCTAGTCTGCTCTACTTCTACATTAGAAAGTGTTTTATCGAAAATTAAATCGGTATTAAAATATAAGATTAGGCCTAAAATGAATGTAACCAATCCAATACAAAAATATATTATTGAAAACATACCTAAAAGCGAGTGTTGTCGTTTAATGTTGTTTTCAGCCCTGAATTTTGCAGTATAACGGATTATCGCATTTCCAAAACCAAAATCCATTATGCCAAGGTAGGCAATAACAGATGCTGCCAATGAATATAGGCCATATTCACTTTGCCCAAGCATTCTAAGCATATAGGGTGTATACAATATCCCTACTAAACTGTTCAATCCAACTACAACATAGCTTAAAAAGGCTCCGGCCTTAATCTGACTCATAAATTATAAATTTTAATCCCTGCTAAATAAATCACGTGTATAAACTCTCTCCTCGACATCGGTGAGGTCGGGGGAGGTGCGGTTGGCGAGGATGGCACGGGAGAGGCGTTTGAATTCGGCGAGGTCGTTGACCACACGCGAGCCGAAGAATGTCGAGCCGTCTTCAAGCGTCGGTTCGTAGATGATGACGGTTGCACCTTTGGCCTTGATGCGCTTCATCACACCTTGGATCGACGACTGGCGGAAGTTGTCGGAGTTCGATTTCATCGTCAGACGGTAGACGCCAATCACGCAATTTCCTTCGGAATTGCGTGAAGTATCAAGGTTTAAGGATGAAGTATTAAGTTCTTTTCCTTCAGATTCACTTGGGGGATTAAGCTGTGAGTCTTTAGATGCCGGACGGAAGGTGTTATTGTCGTAGTAGTCATACCATCCGGCCATTTTCAACACTTGGTCGGCTATGAAATCCTTACGGGTGCGGTTTGACTCGACAATGGCCGTCATCATGTTCTGTGGCACATCGGCGTAGTTGGCAAGTAACTGTTTGGTATCCTTGGGCAGACAGTAACCACCGTAGCCGAAGGAGGGGTTATTGTAGTGAGTGCCGATTCGAGGATCGAGGCCTATTCCCTCGATTATTGCCTGCGAGTCGAGTCCCTTGACCTCGGCGTAGGTGTCGAGCTCGTTGAAATAGCTGACGCGGAGGGCGAGGTAGGTGTTGGCGAAGAGCTTCACGGCCTCGGCCTCCTTCATGCCCATGAACAGCGTGGGGATGTCCTGCTTGATCGCACTCTGCTGAAGAAGCGATGCGAATGTGCGGGCCGCACGGTCGAGCTTTTCGAGATCGGCAACCGCGAGGATTGCAGCGTTTTCGTCGGCAAAACGCTCGTCAGCGATGATTTTTGGTATGCCGACAATGATACGCGAGGGATAGAGATTGTCGTAGAGCGCCTTTGACTCGCGTAGGAACTCAGGCGAGAAAAGAAGGTTGAAACGCTTGACACCTTTGGCTGCGTATTTCATGTACAACGAACGACAGTAGCCCACAGGAATTGTCGATTTGATCACCATGACAGCCTCGGGATTCACTTCAAGCACGAGGTCGATGACTTCCTCGACATGGGTGGTGTCGAAATAGTTCTTAACCGGGTCGTAGTTGGTCGGGGCTGCGATGACAACGAAATCCGCATTGCTATAGGCAGCAGCACCGTCGAGCGTTGCAGTGAGATCGAGAGGCTTTTCTGCAAGGTATTTCTCGATATACTCATCCTGAATCGGCGAACGGCGGTCATTGATGATATCGACCTTTGCGGGGATGACATCGACAGCGGTAACATGGTTGTGCTGAGCAAGAAGAGTGGCAATGCTAAGCCCGACGTAGCCAGTCCCGGCCACGGCTATATTAAATTTTTCCATCGTTGTTATAGTGATTATTTGGGAGTTGGTTTTGCTTATATGTGATGAACAAGGGGTCACGCGGAAAACTGCCGGCTGTTCATGAGCAGACGGTATGCCTCACGTTCAAAAGGATGAATGTCAGTCCGGCTGCCGAGCTCTGAAAGGACAGCGGTATCACGCACTATATATTCCGAGGCTGTAATACCATGAGAAACAGTGCCGTTGAGAAATGAGCGGTATTCCTTGAGCGACAAGGTGTCGCAATCGGTAAGATTGTCAATCAGGTTGGCTCTAACCCAGCCTTGTTTCACGCGGGTTTCACTTGCAGGATAAAATGCACGAAGATTTTCTTTAAGAAGTATCGATAGCCGGGCAAAATTTTCGGCGGAGGACAATTGTGCAAAACGAGGAGTGCGCCTCAGCGCCTTACACCATCCGTCGATTACACCGGCATACCACGTCAGATGACACGCATCAACGTCGGCCGGATTCCGCCTGAGATCAGTCCGAATCATTCCTGCCAACTGCGTCTCGGTGATAGCCATATCACCATGAAGCCACGCATGAAAGCATTTCTGACGGCTTCCCATTCTGATTTTAGTAGATGGCGCACACCCATGCCCTACCCTATAAATCAGCTCATAGAGCGGGACAAGACTACACAACTCAGCCGGGACGGCTGAGTCGAACCTACGGTCAAGCAGTCGTACAAAGCGGCGAAGTTCCCTGACATCGCCATGCGTGTCAAGCCCAACAGCCATCCTATCAGTCACCCCACATTGATAACGCGCCAGCAGATAGTAGCCATAGGCCATCGTAGCCGTCAGATCAGTAGAGTCCGTGACGGGCATCACAGCACCACTAAAATTTTCTAAGCTTTGAGCAGGCATGAAGAATCGACAGAGAGATAATATTTGTATTCAGAAGCCAGCATAGACTGGAACTTGGACGGTTTTCCTTCTTTGCTTTCAATCAGCGACAAGCCATTTTCAAGACCGGAATAATCATGAGAAACAACCGACGTGAGCAAGATGACGAGCGCCTGCGTAAACTGGTTTGTAATCTGCCGCGCCAGTCGGTCGAACCTCGTTTTAGCCTTAAAATAATCATCCATGTTTCCAAGAATCATGTTGGCTGTCATCAAAAGAAGCTGCAACTTTGAATCGACCTTATCATTGTTGAGCCTTACATCCTCCATGCGCCGGCAAAAGACAACAAGATGCGAAATCAACAATGAATCCATCTTTGTCCCATCGTGATAACACCTTAGAGCCATCAACAGACGCGGGATGAACGCTTCAATCTGGTCGTATGCTCTTTTTGAATCCTTCGCAAAACGGATGACGCGCACATAATCCGCCCTGATGTCATAGGCCACAGCAGCAAGACTCTGAGTGACAGATATAAGGATATTTCCCTGCGACGCACCTTTCCGAGAGATATATGTCCCGGTAAGACCTGCGAACGGGCCTACCATAACCTCTACCTCATCACCTTGTTCCAATGTGACATTATCAACGGAGAAACATGGCAGCTTATATTCATAAAGTCTTGCTATTATGCGGAAAGCCTCCAGACTTGCAGGTGTCACTGTCATATAGCGATTTTCACCGGCATAGTTTAGCACGAACGAAAACCCCGTAACTGTCCGGCAAAGCACCCTTACATCGTCGAGGCAACCGCGCACAAATACGTAGTGATACAGCAACGGACGCTCTACGGGTTTACCGTTTTCCGCATCCTGCGACATCTCTACAAAGGTGGGAGCAAAAACGTCAAGATCGCTTTTTACAGATGTATTGAATTTTTCAATCACTCTCTCGACTCTTTCTCTCCGATTAAACGAGGGTGAAATATAATTCAGCACAAACCAGAAGCGATTGTTATCATCCATCAGGATATATGCAACGAAAAAAGTTCAGGCAATTCTTTCACTTGGCGCTACGATTTGTATTATACTGATTTTCAAATACATAAAATCAGCCAACCATAGCACTTCCGAAAACTATCCGCATTTTTCGTATCGCGGAAGCCATACATCTCTATGCAAGAGATAATATTATGAGTGCAAAGATACGGAATTTTCCTCAATCACTGTGCGTTTTCTGCAACTTTTTGCAGAATATATTCCAATTTCAAAAGCAAATATCAAGTTACATTGTTGCTTGCGTTAAATTAACGCACTCATATTCACCGTTTTTCATTCCAATACAAATCTCTTGCATAGAGATTTTGAAGAACGTCAATGCGGATTTACATTTAATAATATACTTGCATATTTCTTAACTTTTATATAATTTTACATCCGACATCACGAAGCTGTCGCAATGGATCGCTATGTGATTATCGTCATATGGGGTCTTGTAAATATACATAAATCACATTAATTCTTAGAAGTATGCTGAAATCATCTATCAAAGCATTGGCAATACTCGGAGTCCTTTGTTTTTCCACCCCGGTATATGCCCAGTTTAATTTAAAGAAAGTAGCCGGATCTGCTACCAAAACCCTACAGGCCGTCACTCTTACTGACCAGCAAATGGCGGAATACGTCAAAGAATCAGTTGAATGGATGGACAAGAACAATCCTGTCAGCGCAGATGACAGTCCGTATACAATCCGACTTAAAAAATTGACTGAAAATCTCAATGATGCCGATGGCATACCATTGAATTTCAAGGTCTACGAAGTAATTGATGTCAATGCTTTCGCATGCCCGGACGGAAGCGTACGCGTATTCTCATCTCTGATGGACATAATGAACGATGACGAACTTCTCGGAATCATCGGCCATGAAATCGGACACGTGATGAAACATCATTCAAAAAAAGCATTCCGAACACAACTTCTATCAGATGCTATGAAAGATGCCATAGCATCTACCGGCAGCAAGGCTGCCGCACTCACCGAGTCGCAACTCGGTGCTCTCGGTTCTTCACTCATCGACGCGAAATTTTCACAGAAACAGGAAAAAGAAGCCGACGATTGCGGCTATGATTTCCTAAAGGCAAACGGGCGCAATCCGTGGGGCATGGTGATGGCTTTCGAGAAATTTCTTGAAATGGAAGGCCAAAACAATGCCAAATCCAGCTACATTACAAAGATGTTCTCGTCGCATCCTGAGACGGTTGATCGCATAAAACGCATGTCTGAACGCGCAAAAGCTGACGGATTCGAGCGCCCATCCTCAACAAAATAATAATTCGGCACGCCATGATTGGCAATAAATCCGACACTTGGCGAATTATCGGCATGATTACGGTCGCACTGACCGTGATCATGCTTTATGGTCTGTCAATGGCTTTGCTCTCAATGACCATTGTTGACCTCTGGAAAATTGCAGCCATATCTATAGGTATCGCTTTCGCTACAGGCATTTCCATGTTCTCTAAATGGCACAGGCTCACACACTGCCGTTACAAAGCGATAAATTTTCTATGCCACGTGGTCGCAACAACTGCCATATCCACAGCTATCATCTTAAGCGCCAACTATTTTCTGCGTGACGAAGAACTGACACGCACTGAAACAGCTCCTGTCGAACGCATTTACACTGAAACACGTTATCACCGTAAACGTATTTCGCGCAAGGTCTACACTCGTGGCGAACCCTACAAAGTCTATTTCATGGAAGTCAGACTACCGGACGGCACGTCAAAGAACCTCCAGATTTCATTGCAAAGCTACAATAGACTAAAAGCTCAGAAAACGAGAACGACCATACTAAAGATGACACCCGGTGCACTGGGCATGACAATCGTCAGACATTCGTGGAACTAACAGACGTAGTAAAAAATATCGTCCGGAATCTTAAGGCAGATCCGGACGATATTTTTATTATTATCTCAGATATAAGATACTATCTTATTTTTCAGAACCACGGATTGCAGCGATACCCGGGAGCTCCTTACCTTCGATAGCTTCTAGGAGCGCACCACCACCGGTAGACACATAGCTAACTTTGTCTGCGAGACCGAACTTGTTGATACAAGCCACAGAATCACCGCCACCTACGAGAGAGAACGCACCCTTTTCAGTAGCTTCTACAATCGCATCGGCAATCGCACGTGAACCGCCTGCGAAATTATCGAACTCGAATACTCCGGCAGGACCGTTCCAAAGGATAGTCTTGGCATCTCTGATTGCATCGGCAAACATTTCACGGGTAACAGGGCCAGCATCAACGCCTTCCCATTCGGCAGGAACATCCATACATGAAACTACCATTGTATTGGCATCGTTGCTGAAATCATCGGCGGCGATACAGTCTGTGCCAAGCACGAGATTTACACCCTTTTCCTCTGCCTTCTTGATGATATCGAGTGCGAGATCAAACTTATCTGTCTCACAGATCGACTTTCCGACCTTTCCGCCCTTGGCTGCAGCGAATGTATAGGTCATACCACCGCAGAGGATAAGATTGTCCACCTTGTCCATAAGATTTTCGATGATGCCAATCTTGGTAGAAACCTTCGAGCCACCCATGATCGCGGTAAAAGGACGCTTGATATCCTTCAGGATAGCATCGACAGCGTTGACCTCTTTCTCCATAAGATAGCCGAGCATCTTTGAATCCTTGTCAAAGTAATCAGCGATGACAGCAGTCGAAGCATGGCGACGGTGAGCTGTACCAAACGCATCATTCACATAAACATCAGCATATGAAGCGAGAGTCTTTGCAAATTCCTTCTGACGCTCCTTCATTTCTTTCTTGGCTGCATCATAAGCAGGATCTTCCTTGTCAATGCCTACAGGCTTGCCCTCTTCTTCGGGGTGGAAACGGAGGTTTTCAAGGAGAAGAACCTGACCGGGCTTAAGTTCAGCGGCCTGCTGGGCTGCCTTGGCGCAATCTTCAGCGAATTCAACTTCTGTGCCAAGATATTTTGCCACTGTATCTTTAATCTGAGAAAGAGACATCTTGGGATTAACCTTTCCTTTCGGCTTGCCCATGTGGCTCATGATGATGAGACTGCCTCCGTCTGCAAGGATTTTCTTGAGGGTGGGGAGAGCGCCGCGAATACGGGTATCGTCGGTTATCTTACCGTTTTCGTCCAAAGGTACGTTAAAGTCTACGCGGACGATGGCTTTTTTGCCGTTGAAATTGTACTGATCGATAGTCATTTCTAATATGTATTTTATAGAAGTGTTGTTTTTCCTAAATCTTTTCAACGTTGCAAATTTAAGGAAATATTTCATTAATACCAATAATTTTTCAATCTTATTCTTGGATGAATTACTGAATACTGACAATCCGGCTAATGAGCTTGACAATCCCATTGAGATGGTGTTATTAAAAGTCATTCAACAAATATAACACCTATAATATATACTGAATAATATATACTGGTATTATACACACATCTAAAACGATGAGCTCCGAAATGCAAAAGCAATCTACGGAGCGCATCGTTTCGTTTATCAGTCAACCAATCAACTACATTTTATTTTTTCCTTGCTGAAGATCTACGGCATCAAAGTTAAGCGAATCTTTCATTTCATCATCCGCAGGCAGAATGTCAGGAGATTTTCCGTTCACCTTCACATTATCAAGCCGGACTTCAGGATAGTTACAACGGAATATGCAAGTCTTGGCCCTGACATCGATATCCGATATGGTAAAATCAATTACCGTATCGTCAGCGTTGGCAGCTATAACGCCCAGACTCTCACAACTTCCGCTGACATTGCTGATGCAGACGTTGCGGATTAGACCGACAGGATGTTCATTACTTCCTTCAAGAGTGAAAAATTGCTTCCAAGGCAAAATTTCGACAAGAGTGCCGAAACGACCGGTTATGTTCTCGACCCGTATATTCTCATAGGTCTGATATGTGTCCGGTCGCATTTTCAATCTAAGCACCGAACAATCATTATCAACGCGACAGTTACGCATAACCACATTATCCGCATGAATACACTCACTGCCAAGAGTCGGTGTGCCATGCAGGTTCGGGCCAAACACACAGCCCTCGACAAGAATATCGGTCACACTGTCGTTTCCATACGAACGGTCGGCATATACACCTTTACCACCCTTCAGACATACTCCATCATCATCACAGTTCAGATAGCATCCACGCACGATCACTCTATGACAGCCGTCGAGATCTATTGCATCACTGCTTGGGGCTCGTACCGGCTCACGCGGAGCCTGAACCTCGCAGTTTTCAATCACAAGGTCATTACAACGATAGAAATGTGAAGTCCAGAATGCAGAATTGATCAGACGGACTCCACTCAGACAGGCATTATCACATCCCCACAGAAAAACGAGACGAGGACGACGCACCTCAAGATTGGTCCAAGGCCGGCCGGATTTATTTGCCCGCTCAACGTTATCCCAGAATTCAACCCAGAACTTATATCCGTTACCATTAATCGTCCCCGGACCTGAAATCTCAAAATTGTCGACATGATAGGCATTTATAAGCGCGGCATGATAGTAGATGCTACGCCCCTCCATGCGCGAGGGAATCAACGGATAATCGTTTATATCATCCGAACCTTTTATAACCGCTCCCTCATAGAGCGTCAATGACGTTCCCGGCTTGAAAAATAAAGCACCTGTCAGATATGTTCCGGCAGGAACTACCACTTCTCCCCCGCCCTCTGCCTCAGCACGGTCAATAACAGACTGAATGGCAGATGTCTGAAGAAGCGTACTGTCATTAATGACTCCGTAATCCGTCAAGCGGTAACGTTTAGGCAGTTTGGCTGAATCCGGTTTAAACATCCTGTCAAGGAATGAAGTGGCATAGTCGACGGTCGTATCAACCCAAGGATGAAAGAACCAGAACGGATGGACATCGACCGGGATTCTGTGACGCTCGCTGTAGATTCCCAGAGAATCATAGATTGCCACGAGCGAGTCACGACCGTCGCTATAGCGAGGCAGCCCACTACTGATAAAGCATACCGGCGCTGACTTCGGTGTAATCCATAAAAGTGACGAGGCTTCTTTCCAGTTATTAGGAGAGTCTTCATAAAGCCCTCCCAGCCATTGGGCATTGACTGGCAACACTCCTTTTTTATTGAATCGATCGCGTGCATCAGCAATATTTGACTCCGACACAAAAGTCGCTATCCCGTCCATATTAATAACAGCCTGCACATCACTCGAAACTTTTCTCCAGTCACCTTTGCCTTCATGTGTCTTCGAACCGTTTGTCACACCGACGAGTGTGGCAAGCTGAGCACCGGCCGAACATCCGGAAACCGCGATGCGTTCAGGATCGATGCCATATCGAGCTGAGTTCGCGCGAACCCATCGCACGGCAGTTTTTATGTCATGAAGGCCGGCCGGATAGAGCGCCTCGGGTATCAGGCGGTATTCAACCGGGATGGTGACATATCCTCGCAAAGCTATCTGCTGCGCCATCGGTATTTGCAGTGACTTGTCACCGGAATTCCACCCACCGCCGTGAATCATGATGAGCGCCGGGTAGGTCTTGTTATCGTCAGGGCGAAAAATATCGACATGAAGATCCCTGTCTCCGAAACGGGTCTTTTTAATCGTAGTATAAACTACATCATTATATGCTCTCACGCCATCTGGCAGAGAGGGCTTGGCAACCACAGCTTCGGGGTGATTTTTTCTAATTTTTTTATCTGTAGACCATACGGTAAACGAAGTGTCACGAGGGACTGCCGGTATGGCGGCATCAGCCATAAAGCAGCACATTATGGCCACAAGGGCTGACATTACATGTATTTTCATGGTTAATCGGTTGATAAATTGGTTAAAGGCTGTTTTATATACCGTCGTTGACACCAATTGGCATATATAGTATTTTCAACATCCTCAATTATATAACATAGAGTGTGCGGACATCTTGAAATTTCCACACACTCCATGAATTATCGTGAGATATTATTTAACGACCTTATCAGTCACAATCTTTCCGTCGGTATAGACCGTACGACGTATGCTGACACCCTGAGCGGGTTCTGCAAGGCGCATACCCTGAAGGTTATAATATTCTATGCGTTCAATCTGTCCGGACACAAACGTATCCTTGATTCCGGACTCAACGAGATTGATTTTTGGATAATATTCATCAACCGCGCTGATTGCATCCATATTACCGGCTTTCATTATAGGTTCGACAAGCGAATTTATGTAAACCTCCACATTAGTATACCATCCGCGAGGGTCAAGCGTATAAAGTTTACCGTCAGTCCCGTCATTTGGATTTAACCCCTGAGCAACCTCCCAGACATCGGGTATTCCGTCGCCGTCACTGTCATAATCATCCTGACGCGTATTGGATGGAAGCTCAGGGAAGCTGGCTGTTTTAGGATTCTGCTCTCCATCGGGAGCATTTATAAAATCAAGTATTCCTGAAGTGTTTGATGTTGGATACGATTTGCCATTCGCATCGACATATGCCACATTTCCTTTATATGTGGTAGTCCCTGTACGGGTTTCCTCCATATAACGGATGTCTGCATCATCTCTATAAAGCGATGCCCCGCAATAGTCAAGAATCTTATCATACACATCAGTAGCCGAATGTGTCGTGACTTCTCCGGGATCGATTTGCTCGTCAAGTTTGAGAGACACACAGTCTGTATCGTTTATATTGACATATGATACATTTTCACCGTATAAATGGGCTGCATCGGCTATATATCGTTCTCCGTTCAGAGTCAACAGACCTCCGTCATAAATCACACCAGACCAATCGTAATCCTCGGGGTTTGAAGCAGCTGTCACATAGTTACCGTTTATATAATATCTGGAAGCATATCCTTTAAGACTTGATCCCTCCGCATTTCCATCGGAAGCGACACTCACCTGAGTGACACGGGTCTTGTTTCTAGTACCGGGACCAGCCTTATAGTAGTTATTTACCATATTTACATATCCTCCGCCCGGGCCACCGTAACAACCGTTGCCGTTTCCCCAGTTATACATCAGACAGTTGCGGAAATCCACTCGCTCAGCATCCACCGTGGAAGAATAGACAGTCTTGTCATAGCCGTCCCAAGCATACCGTGCGCCATTGAAACGAGGGGCACGATTCTGGATATGGGCTACAAAATTGTGGTGAAATGACGCGTTTTTTCCACCCCATATGCCACCATAGCTGTGTGCGCCTTTGGTATGCCCCGGATTGGCAAGACCCTCTGCAATGGTTGACCATTGCAGAGTAAAGTTTCGGTTGTCATAGAACGACGCCACTTCATCAATACTCCATGAGAATGAACAATGGTCTATTATGATATTTTTGCGCTTACGCCCCCATGTCGCATCGGCACCGTCATTGACATCCTTCACCTGAGAACGACGTGAACGGATAAAACGCACAATGACATTGTCACAGTTGCCAAAATAAAGGGTATAGTAACGCAGCGTTATGCCTCCATCTGGAGCGGTCTGTCCTGCAATGGTGGTATTGGAAGTCACATTCAACTGCGAACGCAGATCAATGTAGCCACTCACATCAAAAACAATAATTTTCGGGGTCGTTCCTGACAGTGCCTGACGGAGTGATCCGGGTCCGCTATCGTTAAGATTTGTCACATGGCGCACCTCTCCGCCACGTCCGCCGGTCACATAACGGCCATGTCCTTCAGCCCCGGGAAAAGCAGGAGCGGATTCAGAAGCCGAAAGCCCGAGTGCAAGCAACAGTGATGAGACTGAAATTAACAGTTTTTTCATTGATTAATGATTAGGTGAATTGAAAAGAGTATTTATATTTTATTGATATATCATGGCAACAGTTCGGTAATTTTTGAGCAGGCATAGCTGTATCGCACTGATACACAATAGTTTGCATTGATATTGAATTATTGTTGTATCTTATTGATATTCAATTGAATATGCAAATTTTACCGAACTATTGATGGTATAATGGTGGCAAAATTATGAAAAAATCATGATTTCAACATAGCCGGAATTAAAAAAATCGGTTTTCTTTGGTGGAAAGGCCGAAAAATCCGATTTATAAGAAATTTTGCTCTACAGCCTAAAATGTCGGTCAGAGAGCATTTTAGCAGAGCAATGGACAGCAACGGATAATATTCGCGGACCACATTTGCGACGTTGACCTACGGATGCCACATATGTCATGTGAAATGTAGTTATGGACACATCATATCTTGATTATTTTTTGTAACTTTGTGATTCAAAATCAGACGATAATCACTCTTCCCCCCGGTTATGGCTAAAAGACTTGACTATGAATATTGCAAGGCTGCCTCATGTCGAGGCTCTGCTCAACTGGGGCGCGAGGATTTTGAACAGATAATGGAAAACCGTAAAAAGAAAGCAGATATCTATGGCGACTAAATTTAATTTCAATACCATCGGATTGTTTACGACAGACAATGCCCGCATGGTGGCATTTTATCGCGACATTATGGGGTTTGAAACCGATTGGAACGGTGAAGAGCCAAATGTCACGATGCGTCTTGGGAGCATGTGGCTAATTTTGTTTCCGCGCATAGCCTTTGAGCAAATGACAGGACATGAATATTCTTATCCGAAAGGGCTGAACGGTACGGTCGAACTGGCTTTTCACGTACCGACATTTAACGATGTTGATGAAGAGTATGCGAGGGTGACCGCTCTTGGAGCGAGATCGATATTTGCCCCTCAAACCATGCCTTGGGGACAACGCACCTGCTACATTTCAGATCCCGAGGGAAATCTGATTGAAATCCACTCTTTCACCAAAGGCTAAATCCAATGCGTGTACCTCTGAATTTCCGATCTGATAGCGAATCAAGATACTGCCTATAGATGATGTGCTGTGTATTGCCGGGTCGGTCCGGGAACATTTTTGACGGAGCATCTTCCAGACTTACCCATGAAGCACTGTCTACCTCAGTCGAGAGACGGAAATCAGATCGCCTGACATGACCGATAAAAGCGTGCATAAGCTGCTCTCGTTTTGCAAACCAATGGGTACCGGCATATACCAGTTTCCCGACATCAAGACCAAGCTCTTCCTTGACCTCCCTGACAGCAGCTTGCTCTGCTGTCTCTCCGGGAGTCATGAATCCGGCTACAAAAGTCTGATATTCATCAGAAATATATGACTGACGCAATAATGCGATTTCATTGAATTCATTGACAACCATGACAATCACACAACAAGAAAAAGAGTCGAACCAATATCGCTTACATCTATCGCAATACGGGACAGCGCCATCATCACCGGCCTCTCTGTCAAAAAGACAAAAACCACATTCAGGACAATATTTATATCTCATCGTCAGTTCTTATTATCAAGCTTGGATATTGAATCTATTCGCTTTGAGAACCATCTGTAAATTAGATAGAATCCGATAAACATAAATGCGCCAAGAATAAATTGACTTGGTTTTGCGAGCATTTCATGTTTACGAAGATACTGATTGCAGAGAGATATAACCGCTCCATACACTCCAGCCATCAGCAATAAGATCAAAAATGCTGAAAGTGTTTTCTTTACTGTAGCACTGAATTTCATTTGTGTAATATGATTTGTGTCAGACTGCAAATTTACATATTTTAATTGATATCCTATCCATCATAAATTGTCATTCTTTAGAACAACAGTTCGGTAATTTTTGAGCAGGCATAGCTGTATCGCACTGATACACAATAGTTTGCATTGATATTGAATTATTATTGCATCTTGTTGATATTCAATTGAATATGCAAATTCTACCGAACTATTGTTAGAAGGTAAGTCTAAAATAATGAAAACAGAAGTTTCAAAGATGCCATATCCGATTGCGATATGCCTTTAGCTCCTTTTCAGGAAATTCGGCTATCGCTTTGTCAAATTCACGGAGCAAATGTAGTTGCGGATACATCATATCTCGATTATTTTTTGTAACTTCGTGGTGCAAAATTAGATGATTATCAGAGCGGGAGCAATAACTTACCTACGGGTTTGACCCTTACCGGAAAGTTTGTGTTGCTCATAATCAGTCTTTTTTGCAACCCCGGTTATGGCTAAAAAACTTGACTACGAATATTGCAAAGCGGCTCCGATGCTTGAATGGCTCGGCAACAAGTGGACTCTGGTGGTTCTCATGAAGATTTCCGAGAACGGGCCGGTGCGCTTTAACGAGCTGTACCGCACCATCCCGTCGGTATCGGAGAAGGTGCTGTCGCAGGTCTTAAGGCAGTTAACCACCGACGGCATAATCCGCCGCGAACTTTTCCCGGATGTCCCTCCGCGCACGGAATACTCGGTGACGGAGTTCGGCAAGACATTGCTGCCACATGTCGAGGCTCTGCTCAACTGGGGGCGCGAGAATTTTGAACAGATAATAAAAAACCGACAAAAACATTACTAACGATATGGAAATGAAATTCTGTCAGAGCTGCGGAATGCCGCTCACAAATGAAGTACTCGGCACGAATGCCGACGGCACACCAAACGAGGATTTCTGCATTTACTGCTACAAAGACGGCAAGTTCACGCAGGATATGACAATGGAGCAGATGATTGACCACTGCGCTCAGTTCACCGATGAGATAAACAAGAACTCAGGTCAGAATCTCACGGTCGAACAGATGAAGGAGCAGATGCGTCAGTTTTTCCCGCATCTCAAACGCTGGAAAAATTGAACAGCCATGTTTATCGCAATCCTTACATACAAGAAACCGCTTGAAGAAGTTGACCGTCACCTTCAAGCGCATCGCGACTATCTTGCGAAACATTATGCCGCAGGCGATTTTATTGCCTCAGGACCGCAGACTCCACGCATTGGCGGTGTGATAATGATAAAGGCCGACAATCGTGAGGCCGTGGATTCCATCATTGTTCAAGATCCGTTCAACATCAATGGCATTGCCGACTATCAGATTGTAGAGTTTACACCGACAATGTTTCTAAATGACAACTTGAAAAATATCCTCGAATAATGCAGACTGACAGATTGATATTGAGACCTTGGCAGGAATCCGATGCCGAATCACTTTACAGATATGCGAGTGACCCTGACATCGGACCAATTGCCGGATGGCCTCCGCACACCAGTGTCGGTAATAGCCTTGAAATCATACGCACCGTTTTTGCCGCTCCTGAAGTCTATGCGGTTGTATTAAAAAACACCAATGAGCCAGTTGGCAGTTGTGGAATAATGTTTTCCAACAGCCTTCACTCAGCAGACATGACGCAGGATGAAGCGGAGATCGGCTACTGGATTGGCAAGCCTTATTGGGGGCAAGGTCTTATTCCCGAAGCAGTTGAAGCATTGCTTTCACGATGCTTCAATGAACTTGGTCTTGACGCTGTGTGGTGTGGTCACTACGATGGCAACGTCAAATCGAAACGCGTCATTGAGAAATGCGGATTCAAGTACCATCATACCAATCACGAAACCGTTTCACCTCTTGGAGACAAGCGCACCGAACACTTTTATCGCATGACAAAAGACGATTACAAAAT
>ERZ778496.978-NODE-978-length-22918-cov-6.446398_pt1 | contig 22918 bp, 21 predicted proteins | sample MGYA00433099_ERZ778496 | MGnify/ENA primary metagenome ERZ778496 (study PRJEB29527, sample SAMN07138962) | mouse gut metagenome | material: feces | host: mouse | place: China:Nanjing | collected 2016-01-25 ...
CTCCCGACGGACCTCTTTATGAGGACCGCGATGCCGAGGGTCAGGTCGTATCGGCCGGTCCGAGCTTTGCCGACGGGGTGGCCCTCCCCGACATACGTATGGGCGCAAAGGTGAGCTATGGCCACTGGCAGGCTAAGATTGATGTCGGTTATGGCTATCAGAAGCTCGGATTCAAGGATGTGTACATCCAGTATAACATCAATCCGGAGAACTATCTGCGCGGAGGTTATTTCGTGCATCAGTTCGGTCTCAATGCCGCTACATCAAGCTCTATGAAGCCGGCTATGGAGGCTGCATCCACCGACGATTTCTTCAAGGCCACCGGCCGTAATGTCGGTCTGGAATTTGTCCATGACAAGGATCAGTTCTTTACCGGAGTCAGTGCCATTGTCGACGGCACCTCTATGTCAAAGCCGGCCAATGAGCAAGGCAAGGTAAGTGTGGGCGGTCTCACACGCCTCGTGTATCGTCCTCTGCGTCAAGAGGGAGTCATAGCCCAGGTGGGTATGTCGCTCTGGTATCAGTCGGCCCTGCACAGCATCGAGGACAATGGCGAGACATCGGAAGGCTTCTTCAATTATTCGGCCAATTTCCCCACTCGTGTCAATAAGATAGGTATGCTCGACGCTCATATCGGCGATGCCAAAGGGGTGTTCAAGCTCTCGCCCGAACTTGTGTTGGCTTATGACCGCGTTGCTCTCGAGGGTCAGTATTACTATATGAATATAGCCCGTCACGGCGACCTTGCCTCTTATAAGGCACAGGGTGTGTATGGATTTCTCCGCGGACTGCTTGTCGGTAATTCCTATGGTTATTCACATGGTGACGCCGGTCTGGCCACACCCGCTCCCAAATCGCTTGAGCTGATTCTCGGCTACAATTACACCGATGCGTCATGCCACAAGGCCGGCATATATGGCGGCCGCTCCAATGACTATTCGGTCACACTCAACTATTACATCAACAAATACATGCTTGCCCGTCTGCGTTACTCTTATACCGATGTGCGCGACAGTGAGGTGCTTGGCTTCCACAAATGTCATGTCAACACCATCCAGGCACGCTTGCAGATACTCTTCTAAGAGGGCTTGACAATATCAGAAATGTCGGGTGTTGAATGATGGATGAGGTTTATGCCTGATTCGCTTCAATTCCCGACATTTTTTAGGTATAGGCGTATGCAATAATTCTGAGTTTGCGGAGTTATTATATTGTATAATAGTAACCGAAAATGAATTTTTGCAGAAACGTGTTTCTTGTCTGTGCCGTGCTGCTGGGAGGACTCTCGGCCGTCTGGGCTCAGGACAAGAACGAATTTAACCCTATAACCACAGGCGTGACCTCGCTCGGCATAGCACCCGATGCCCGCGGAGCCTCGATGGGCGACCTCGGCGCGGCTACCGACCCTGACGCAAATTCACAATTCTGGAACCCCTCGAAATATGCTTTTGCTTACAGCAAGGGGGCTGTCGCTCTCAGCTACACTCCGTGGCTGCGCAAACTTGTCAATGACATATATCTGGCCAATCTCTCGGGCTACTGGAAGCTCGGCGAGGAGGACAATCAGGCTATTTCGGCCTCGCTGCGCTACTTCTCGCTCGGTGAGGTGGTGAGCAATACTCCGGGTAATACAGGAAGCCAGACCATCAATCCTTATGAGATGGCTTTTGACGTGGGCTATTCGCGCAAGCTGTCAGAGAAGTTCTCGATGGGTATAGTGTTTCGTTATATATATTCCGATCTGGCTTTCGGCACATCCGAGACCGACAACTCATCGGGTGCGTCGGCGTTTGCGGCCGACATTTCGGGCTATTACACCACATATCCCATTATCGGGCGTAACGAATGCCAGTGGTCATGGGGCTGGAACATATCCAATATCGGCTCGAAGCTCAACTATGCCAACGGCTCCAATAATCAGGCATTTCTACCGACCAATCTGCGCATAGGCACAACCTTTACATTTCCCCTCGCCGACTATCACAATCTCGCGCTGAGTGTCGACCTCAACAAACTGCTGGTGCCCACAATGCCGCGTCGCTCGGATTATGCCGACGATGAGGAGGGTGGGCAAGAGTTTGCCAAGGCCGAGGCCGACTGGCGCAATATGTCGTCGATTACAGGTATATTCAAGTCGTTCAACGATGCTCCCGGCGGCATGAAGGAGGAGTTGCGCGAGATTTCCTATTCGCTTGGAGCCGAGTATAATTACAATCAGCAGTTCTTCCTGCGTGCGGGCTACTATTACCAGCATCCCATGAAGGGCAATCTGCAATACTTCGGCATCGGAGCCGGCTTCGCGCTCAATGTGCTTCGTCTCGACGCATCCTATATGCTCGCCACGGCCCAGACCTCGCCGCTCGACCAGACGTTGCGCTTCACTCTTACTTTTGACATGGACGGACTTAAAGAAATATTCGGACGCAGATGAGAATAGGACAAGGATATGATGTGCATAAGCTCGTGGAAGGACGCGAGCTCATACTGTGTGGCGTGAAGGTGCCTTATGATAAAGGTCTTCTCGGCCACAGTGATGCCGATGTGGCTCTTCACGCACTGGCCGACGCTTTGCTCGGCGCGGCCGCCATGCGTGACATAGGCTATCACTTTCCCGACACTGACCCAGCCTACAAGGGTGCCGACTCGCGCCGCCTGCTGCGCAGGGTGGTTGAGATAATCGGAGAGAAGGGCTATCGGGTGGGTAATGTAGATGTTACCATCGTGGCTCAGCGGCCCAAACTGCTGACCTATATTCCCGAGATGATAGCCAATGTGGCAGCCGACCTTGCCGTTTCGGCCGATTGTGTTTCGGTCAAGGCCACGACAACCGAGCGTCTCGGATTTACCGGCCGTGGCGAAGGCATCGCGGCAATGGCCGTCGCGCTGATTGAAAAAATTTAAGAAGACTCAGGGAGATAAGGGGAGATACGGGGAGATACAAAAGGACAAAAGACTCAAAAGAAACAAAAGTTTTTAATTATTCATAAACCTCACGGTTTAATCCTGATTAAAAACTTTTGTTTCTTTTGAGTCTTTTGTCCTTTTGTATCTCCCTGTTGTTTTTACAGGTTCATAGTCACGCCGACGTTGATGCTTCGGGGCATGGCGGGGCCGTAGATGTAGCCCGAGTCGCGCAGTGAGCCGGTGTCAAAATCTTTCTGGTAGGAGTTGAATATGTTGCTTATGCCGGCCGAGAGGTCAAGATTAACTCGGTTGAACACCTTGAAGGTGTAGGTCAGTTTGGCCGAAGCATCAAAGAATGATTGTGTGGTCACGGCCATGTCGATGTCGGTGCCGGAGCCTTCCATATGCTGCACCAGCATCGGGCCTGTGGCCGTGCCGGTGAATGTGGCGCGCAGAGAGTGGGTAACCTCCCAGTTGGCTGTGAAGTAGCCATATACATCGGGCGTGCGGAACATTTTTTTCACCGCGGGCACTTCTGGATTGTCGCTCCATGCCTCGGGGCTCTTGTATCGGCTCCGTTGCAGCGTCACACCACCCTGGATGTCAAAATGCTTGGAGAAAAATGCCTTGGCCTCGATGTTCATGCCCATCACACGGGCTCCCGAACCGTTGTAACGTTCGAGTACGGCATTGCCGTTGGCGTCGAGTCCGTCGAGCTGGCGGAGAGCAAAGACGTCGCGCAGATTGGTGTAGAAGCCTTCGATGAGAAGGTTGGTCTGGACGTTGCCAAACCGATGATACAGGTCGCCCGAGAGGCTCAGGCTCTGCGAGCTTTCCTGCTTGAGCCCGGGCGCGAGGACTGTCACTACGCGCTCACCACCTACGATGGCTACATGGAAATCCTCGTCATAGGCCTGTGGCGAGCGGAAGCCCGTAGAGTAGGATGCGCGCAGGTTGACGTTGTCTGAGGGATTGTATCTCACGTTGAGGCGGGGCGATATGATGGCGTTGTGAATGAGCGAATGTTTGTCCACACGCGCACCGGCAAGAAATCCCCACCGCTCGTTTTTCCACTCGTTCTGCAGATAGCCGCTGTAAATGTTTACCGTCTGGAGGATGTCGTGGTCATATCCGATGGTAACATCATGAAGCCTGTTGTAAGAATACTCCAGGCCGGCCACAAGCTCGGCCGGCATAAACAGGAAGCGGTCCATCGGATGGGTCCACTGTGATCCGGCGGTCACTACGATGTCAGAGGTGCGGCCATAGGCGTCGGGGTCCATGTCGGAGCCGTAATAGCTCTGACGTTTGGTGTTCTGTGTGGCGGCAAATATCGACAGTTTGTCACGGCGGTCGCGCAGCCACCAGTCAAAAGTAGCCTCGCCCGAGTTGATATTGTGGTCAACCTGCTCGGCTATCATGGCCAAGTGGGCCGGTTGGTCGAGCTGGTCGCCTCCGCGGCGATATTCGTGAGTGTTGTGATACTCGAGTGTCAGTTTGGTGTCGCCGCTTGTGCGGAAAAATGTTCTCGCACCTATTGTCTGCGCCTTGATCTGGGCTATCTCGGTATATCCGTCCTTGTTGTCGTCATATCCGTCACGGCTGCGGCTCTGTCCGTAGATAAAGATGCCGGCCTTGTTGTTGTCGGTTACCACCGAGGCGTTCATCGTGGTGTTGTTGTCGAGCGCGCCCGACACACCTATTGAAGTAAGCGTGTGTGACACCTGGGCCGAGTTGGTCACAGGGTCTTTGGTGATGATGTTGATGGTGCCGCCCACAGCCGAGGAGCCGAAGAGGGCCGAGCCGCCTCCGCGCATCACTTCGACACGGTCGATCATGTTGGCCGGTATGTGCTCGAGTCCGTACACTCCGGCCAAAGCGGAGAACACGGGCCGCGAGTTCATCAATATCTGCGAGTAGTGTCCGTCGAGACCGTTGATTCTCACCTGAGTGAATCCGCAGTTCTGGCAGTCGTTCTCCACTCTCACGCCAGGCTGAAAGTCGAGTCCGTCGGCCAGAGTGCAGGCTCCGACATTAAGAAACGTCTTTCCGGTCACCACATTTACGAGCGAAGGGCTTTCTCTGCGCTTGGTCTCGGTCTTGGACGATGTGACCACCACCTGGTCGAGCATGAAAGCGTCGGGAACGATGTCGAAATTCACTTCTATACTCTGACGTTTTTTAACGCTTGCGTTCTTTTTCTGGGTCACATAGCCGACCATCGAAGCCTCAAGCACATAGTCGCCCGGCTCGAGGTCGCGGATTATGTAGTGGCCCGACGCGTCGGTCATGACTGCAATGTCGGTGCCTAGTATTCTGATGAGGCAGCCCGGTATGTGTTCGCCGTTTTCATCGTCGATGACATGTCCTCCGATGTTTGCGTCCGAGACTTTTGCGGGGATAGCATGCACAGAGATTAGCGATGCCAAGATTAAATTGATGATAAATAGCGTAGTACGAATCATAAGAATGTGATTACAGTTGGTAAAAAATGCACGTGAAATTTCCGGCTGCAAAATTATAATAAATAGCACACCCGGACAATACCTAATAATAGGTATTTATACCATGTTTTCCATGCGTTGCAGGTCGGCAGACCATATAACCTCCTCTAAATTTTGCGTAGTTGTCCAAAATCCGTAAATTTGCAATCACTATGGCTGTTCGTAAGGGACATATATTGCGGGCGGCCCGCATCGTGGCGGCAGTTGCGGTGTGGGTAACTGCGACATATACGCTTGTGAGTTATGCTCAGACGCTGCCTGTCCTGGCCGGATGGATAGCGCGCATACAGTTTTTTCACGCAGCCATGGCTTTCTCTCTGTCGACTATAGTGGTGTGGCTTATAGCCACCCTTGTTTTCGGCCGTGTCTACTGCTCGGCGGCGTGTCCGCTTGGCGTGTTTCAGGATGTGGTGGCCCGGTTGACAAGGCTTGGACGCTATGGCCGCCGGCGTCAGTATCATTACAGTCCTCCGCTCAACCGCTGGCGCAACACGAGTCTGTGTCTTATAATGGTCTCGATACTTCTCGGCCTGTCGGTCGTGGCAGTGTTTGCCGACCCTTGGAGTGTATACAGCCGTGCCTGCACGTTTCTTGTCAAGCCTGTGTGGGGGCTGGTGCTTGACGCTATGTCGTCACAGCCTGTAAAGATTGTCACAGCCTCGGTGCTCGGGACTATTGTCGCGGCCGTGTCGATAGTGGCTGTGGGAGTGCTTGCCGCGCGCAACGGCCGCACGTTCTGCAACTCCCTGTGTCCCGTAGGCACCACGCTGGGCTATGTCTCGCGCTACTCGATATTTCACATCGACATCAACACCGACAAGTGCATACAGTGTCGCAGGTGTGAGCATGTGTGCAAGGCTTCATGTATCGACCTTACATCCCACGTAGTGGACTCCTCGCGGTGTGTCAACTGCTTTGACTGTCTGCCGGTGTGTCCCAACGATGCCATACATTACACCTGGGCGCGTCATCAGCTTTCAATCCCCATGATGCAGCGCATCAGGCCTCCTATGGCCCAGGGCGCGCAGTGCATACAGGACTGTCACGATTTCGTGTTGGGCAAGCCGCGCAAGAAACCCGTGCCGGCGGCCGACACCGCGACCGATGTAGCCGCGGCTGATATAAACAAGAACAAAGAAAATAACAATGCGACAATATCTTGACCTTCTTAACCGAATAATGACCGAGGGCGTCGACCGAGGCGACCGCACGGGCACGGGCACGCGTAGCGTGTTTGGCCACCAGATGCGTTTCGACCTGCGCGACGGTTTCCCTCTTCTCACCACCAAGAAGCTGCATCTCAAGTCGATTATCCATGAGCTGCTGTGGTTTCTCAAAGGCGACACCAATGTAAAATATCTTCAGGACAACGGTGTGCGCATCTGGAACGAGTGGGCCCGTCCCGACGGAGACCTCGGCCATATCTACGGCTACCAGTGGCGGTCGTGGCCCGACTACAACGGCGGCCATATCGACCAGATACGTGAGGTTATCGACCAGATACGCTCCAATCCCGAGTCGCGCCGTCTCATAGTCAGTGCGTGGAATGTGGCCGACATCCCCGGCATGGCTCTTCCGCCGTGTCACATATTATTCCAGTTCTATGTGGCCGACGGCCGTCTCTCGCTCATGCTCTATCAGCGCAGTGCCGACTGTTTTCTCGGGGTGCCTTTCAACATTGCCTCCTACGCGCTGCTGCTCATGATGGTGGCACAGGTGACCGGTCTCGAGCCGGGCGAGTTTATACACACTCTCGGCGACACGCACATCTATCATAATCATTTCGACCAGGTGCGCACACAGCTCGGGCGTGAGCCGCGCCGGTTGCCTAAGATGGTAATCAATCCCGAGGTCAAGGATATTCTCGACTTCAAGTATGAGGATTTCTCGCTTGAGGATTATGATCCGCACCCCCATATTAAAGGTACAGTAGCAGTATGATTACAATTATAGTGGCTGCCACACGCGATATGGCCATAGGCCGTGGCGGTGATTTGCTCTATCACATATCCGATGACCTCAAGCGGTTCAAGTCGCTCACCATGGGGTGGCCCATAATCATGGGGCGCAAGACGTTTGAGTCGTTTCCCAAAGGCGCGCTTCCCGGACGCCGCAACATAGTGGTGACGCGTAATGCCGGTTACACAGCTCCGGGTGTCGAGACCGCCTCCTCGCTCGATGAAGCCCTGGCGATGTGTGAGGGGACAGAGAATGTCTTTATAATAGGTGGCGGCGAGATTTACCGTCAGGCTCTCCCGCTTGCCGACCGTCTGGAGCTCACTCTGATTGACGCCGTGTGTGACGATGCCGACACACGTTTCCCGTCGGTAGATCTTGCCTCGCTCGGCGCGGCTTCTCCGGTGTTTGACCGCACCGATCCGCGGAGCGGTGTCAGATATTGCTTCCTGACTCTCGAATTGCGTTAAGCCTCTGTGCGCTTCGTGGACCATAGAGTGGCTATTTCTTGGCGAATTATTTGGAAATTTGCGCGTAAAACATTAAATTTGACGTCAAATCCTTAGACTTAACCAGGAAATAATTACTATTATGGAAGATATTACTGATTTTTTTAATGAAATGCTCAGGCAATACGGAAGTGTGGATATAGCCGAGGCTGAATTTAAAAAACAGTTACACGAGAATGCTGAGCTGCACGAACAATACCGCGAGTGGTGTCATGAAGTCGGGAGCAGCGAAAAAAACGGTTTCATGGACTACTGCGAGGAGTATCTCGAATCGCAGGACTCCATATGGGACAACCTTAAAGATGAATATGACGACGAATAGTCCTGATGATATTTCCATGCCGGTGAGACTGCCGGCTGAATGGGAGGCACACGAGTGTGTGTTCCTGGCCTGGCCGCATGAACACACCGACTGGGCCTATATGCTCGATGAGGCACGCGAATGTATAGCCTCGATAGTGAGGGCCGTTTCGGTCCATGAATGTGTGTTGCTTGTGGGGCCGGCCTCGCTGTGTCGCGAGTCGGTCATGGCCTGTGGCTTCGACCCTTCGCGGGTGCGTTTTGTCGACCTTCCCACCAACGACACCTGGGCGCGCGACTTCGGCCCTATAACAGTCGAGACAGGCTCGGGCCTTCGCGCTGTCGACTTCAAGTTTAATGCCTGGGGCATGAAGTTTGCAGCCGACAAAGACAATCTCATCAACACACGTCTGGCAATGCAGGGCATCTTCAAAGCCGGCTATGTCAACCGTCTCGGCTTTGTGCTCGAAGGCGGCAGCATCGAGAGCGACGGATGCGGCACACTGCTCACCACAGCCGAATGTCTGCTCTCACCCAACCGCAACGGCGAGATGACCGAAGGCGACATACGTTCATATCTTGCCGACACCCTCGGCTTCACCCACCAGTTGTGGCTCCATCACGGAGCGTTGGCCGGCGATGACACCGACAGTCACATCGACACACTGGCCCGTCTCGCACCCCATGACACAATAATATATATAGGCTCTGTCGACTCGCACGGACAGAAGGTCGACACTCTCGCCGCCATGCGCGACGAACTGCTCACGTTGCACACACGCGACGGACGGCCGTTCAACCTCGTGGAGCTTCCGCTGCCCGACCCTGTGTATGACGAGGATGGTATGCAGTTGCCGGCCACTTATGCCAATTATCTTGTATCGCACCGCGCGGTCTATCTCCCCGTCTATGCCCAGCCGGCCAATGACCTGCTGGCCGAGCAGACTCTCAAAATCGTTTATCCCGACCATGACATCGTGCCCGTCGACTGCCGCGCGCTCATCAGGCAGCACGGCTCACTCCACTGCGTCACCATGCAGCTCCCGCTCGGAGCTGTCGAAGGCATCGTGGACGGCCGTTGGGCTGAAAAATACAGAAATCTATGAAAGTAGGCATCATTCAGCAGCATAATACTCCCGACATAGCCGGCAACCGCAGCCGGCTTGTAGAGAAAATCCACCGTCTGGCCCGAGAAGGAGCCGAGCTCGTAGTGCTCCAGGAGCTTCATGACTCGCTCTATTTCTGCCAGGTGGAGAGCGTAGACAATTTTGACCTTGCCGTCGGCATCCCCTCTGACGTCACCGACACTTATGCCGAAGCCGCGCGCAGTGCCGGAGTGGTGCTTGTGACATCACTCTTCGAGCGCAGGGCCGCAGGATTGTATCACAACACAGCCGTGGTCTTTGAGCGCGACGGATCCATCGCGGGTAAGTATCGCAAGATGCACATACCTGACGATCCGGCCTATTATGAAAAGTTTTACTTCACTCCCGGAGACCTCGGGTTTGAACCCATTCAGACCAGTGTGGGACGTCTCGGCGTGCTTGTGTGCTGGGACCAGTGGTATCCCGAGGCAGCGCGTCTCATGGCTATGCGCGGAGCCGAAATGCTCATCTATCCCACCGCCATAGGCTGGGAGAGCAGTGACAGCAATGACGAAAAGATGCGTCAGCGCGAGGCTTGGGTCACCGTGCAGCGCGGACATGCCGTGGCCAACGGGCTTCCGGTCATTACCGTCAACCGCGTGGGCCACGAGCCCGACCCCTCGGGAGCGACAGGTGGCATACAGTTCTGGGGCACAAGTTTTGTAGCCGGCCCGCAGGGCGAGTTTATCTACCGTGCTCCCGATGACACCGAAGCCGAGGCTGTCATAGACGTCGACCTCCGACGCTCGGAGCAGGTGCGCCGTTGGTGGCCATTCCTGCGCGACCGCCGCATAGAAAGTTTCGGAGGTCTCACCCGCCGTTATCTCGATGACTGAACGCAAGACATCTGACCCGGGCCGTGTGATACGCACGGCCCCGTTTCGCACGGCCTCGGGCGACTATTTTGCCATCCTGCTTTCCGAATGGATACCGCGTTATGGCTGGACGATCCTTATTCCCGTCCTTGCCACAGCCGGCTACGGGTGTCTGAGCCACGACGAACGATGGCTGCTTGTGGCCCTGATGCTGGTGTTTATCGTGGCCCCGATGGTCATGTCGTTTCTCTATACCTATTACATGCTTGCACCCGAGGCCCGCAGGACCATACTGTGCAAGACTGTCGAGATACATCCCGGCAGTCACATAAGTCTCCGATATGTGGCCCCTGAGAAGGAGACTCCGGCCGGCGACGACAAAAAAATCCCGGCCGACGACAGTAACGACAATTTCGTCCTGCCACCGTCCGAGACTATACCCTGGAGTGACGTGGTGCGTGTCAGAAACACATCGCGTTTTCAAGTCTACTTCCTGCGCGGTGAGCGGATGCAGTTTCTTCTCGTTCCTCACAGCGCGGTCATGCTCAATCGTCCACCTCAGTGTGAGTGAGCACACCGAGTTTGTTGAATTTCATCTCAACACCGTCCGACAGCTCAATCTCATAGCCTGACAGTTTGTTTTCTATTTTGGTAATAAAAGCTCCGTTGCAGTTTTTCTTCACATAATTGCGTATGGTTCTCATCACCAGTCCGTCGGGCACCTGACGGTTCTTGCAGTCAACCGATGTCCATTTGCCGGCGTTGTTAAACTCGATTTTGGTCCCGTTGACCAGTTTCACGTCATAGTCGGTCTTCTTGAGCAGGTGTTTGTCCACCTTTATCATGCCGATTTTGGCTTTCGGGAAATACTCCTCGATCATCTCGCGAGCTTTGGCGGGCAGTTTATCCCTGTCGATGGTATAGCTGTCGGCCCTTGCGGCTCCGCCTAAACAAAGCAGAGCCATCAGAAAGAATAAAATTTTTTTCATGACAACACTCATATTGTTTCATATAAAACGTTTTGCCACACTCTAAAGTTCCAGCTTAAGGATATTTCCCGGCATGCGCGATCCGGTAACAGAGAATGTGTGTGATAATGATTTTTTAACATTGATGTGCGGTTATGTTGCCCATGTGGCGGTTAATTTTGCCGTTGAAAGTCGTGTTGTCCTTTCCTTGAATCTCTAATTTTATTCATTTATGTCATTCTGGAATTTTCTCGGTGGATTAGCCCTGTTCGATATGTTGGGCAAATGGTTTTCAGGCAAGCCAAAGTCTCACTTGCAGTCTTCACAACCGATGTATGGCTACGGGAATGATGCCACTTGCTCACGTGCGGAGCAATTGAACCGTCGGCCTCGGGCAACTGACAGTCATATGTCGGATATTGACGACTATGACATAGACGAGTTGCAGGAACGCATCGATGACCTTGAAAGCCGCCTTGACGACTGTGATATAATGTCAGACCGTTACGACCGTATCCAGAGCGAGATAGACATGCTTCAGGCCCGGCTCGATGATATTGATGATGCAGAGTCGTATGACGACATTCACGATGACTTATACGGTCTGTATGATAACGACCTGTACATCGACCGCGATGAGGATTGGTGATTTCGTAAAGTTTTATCGACGTTTGGCTGCGCCGGCAAGTAGCTCAATGCCCCAATATAGCAATAACAATATAAGCTGAACGGTCGGAATAACGACGGCGAAAGCGAACGATGCCCAGCCGTTGGGATCCTCGTGTGCTATTCTCAGATAGATAACGTCAGAGTGTGATATCAGATAAAAAGGAGGTCTGGCGGCAAATTTTATAAAAGGGGGTGGGGGAATGGACAAAAGATTTGCCCAAGTGTGGGAATTGTTGTAATTTTGTGACATAAACCATTCATTGACATAGCCAGATACTTATGGTCGTATTTTTTAAGAAAGGCGCGAATCTGATTTACGCCGTAGAGACGAATCACAAGTTTACCCCCGAAGAGGCCGAGAAACTCACTTGGCTCTTTGACGGGGCCACCCCTCTCAGCTCCACTTCGGTCAAGGGCCGCGTTGTGGGTCCTCGCAAGGAGATGATTACTCCCTGGAGCACCAACGCAGTGGAAATCACCCAGAACATGGGACTCGAGGGTATAACCCGCATAGAAGAGTTTAACCGCACCACAGCCGAAGAGCCTGCTTTCGACAAGATGCTCTCCCGCCTGTATGACGGTCTGAACTCCAAGGTGTTCAGCACCTCAACCACCGCAGCTCCCATCGAGCACATCGCCGACATATCGGAATACAACAAGCGCGAAGGTCTCGCTCTCAGCAAAGAGGAGGAGGACTATCTGCGTCAGCTCGCCGAGCGTCTGGGACGTCCCCTGACCGACAGCGAGGTGTTTGGCTTCTCGCAGGTCAACAGCGAGCACTGCCGTCACAAGATATTCAACGGCTCGTTTGTAATCGACGGCGAGGAGAAGGAGCTTTCGCTCTTCAAGCTCATCAAGAAGACTTCACAGGTCAATCCCGGACGCCTCGTGTCGGCCTACAAGGACAACGTAGCGTTTGTTGAGGGTCCGACTGTGGCACAGTTCTATCCCACACACCCCGAACGTCCCGACTACTTCGAGGTACGCGACCTGCCTACAGTGCTCTCGCTCAAGGCCGAGACACACAACTTCCCCACGACCGTAGAGCCGTTTAACGGCGCGGCCACCGGTAGCGGCGGCGAGATACGCGACCGTCTCGGCGGAGGACGCGCTTCGCTCCCCCTGGCCGGCACCGCTGTCTACATGACCTCCTATCCCCGTCTCGGCGGCCACCCCTGGGAACTGATGATGAATCCCCGTGCCTGGCTTTACCAGACTCCGGCCGAGATACTCATCAAGGCGTCAAACGGTGCGTCGGACTTCGGCAACAAATATGGCCAGCCCCTCATCTGCGGTTCGCTGCTCACATTCGAGCATGACGAAAACGGCAAGATGTATGCCTATGACAAGGTAATCATGCTCGCCGGCGGCGTAGGCTATGCAGCCGCCAAGGATGCCATCAAGGGTGTGCCCGAAGCGGGCGAAGCCGTGGTGGTGATGGGCGGTGACAACTATCGCATCGGCATGGGCGGCGGAGCCGTATCGTCGGTTGAGACCGGACAATATGCCTCGGGCATTGAGCTTAATGCCGTGCAGCGTGCCAACCCTGAGATGCAGAAGCGAGTGTCGAACGTAATCCGCGCACTGGCCGAAAACGACAACAATCCCATCGTGTCGATTCACGACCACGGTGCGGGCGGTCACCTCAACGCTCTCTCGGAGCTCGTCGAGGAGACCGGCGGTAAGATTGAGATCGGCGCGCTGCCCGTAGGCGACAAGACTCTCTCGTCAAAGGAAATCATCGGCAACGAGAGCCAGGAGCGTATGGGTATGGTGCTGAAGAAGGAGGACATCGAATATGTCAAGACCATCGCCGACCGCGAACGCGCACCGATGTATGTGGTGGGCGAGACCACAGGCGACCATCGCTTCGTGTTTGAGCAGAAGGACGGTGTGAAACCCATCGACCTGGCCATGAGCGACATGTTTGGTTCGTCGCCCAAGACCACTCTGGTTGACAACACTGTGGTAAACACCTACAAGGACGCTCCCTACAACGAAAACGATATAGAAAAATATGTAGCCGACACTCTCGCGCTCGAGGCTGTGGCTTCCAAGGACTGGCTCACCAACAAGGTGGACCGCTCCGTGACCGGCAAGATTGCCCGCCAGCAGTGTCAGGGCGAGATACAGCTCCCCCTCAGCGACTGTGGCGTGATGGCACTCGACTACTCCGGCACCAAGGGTATAGCCACCTCCATCGGTCACGCACCGCAGGTAGCACTCATCGACTCGGCCAAGGGTTCGGTGATGGCAGTGGCCGAGGCTCTGACCAACATCGTGGCCACTCCGCTTGCCGAAGGCATCAGGAGTCTGTCGCTCAGTGCCAACTGGATGTGGCCCTGCAAGAATCCCGGTGAGGACGCAGCCCTGTATCGTGCCGTCGAGGCATGCAGCGACTTTGCATGCGCCCTCGGCATCAACATCCCCACAGGCAAGGACTCGCTGTCGATGACTCAGAAATATGGCAACGACAAGGTTTATGCCCCCGGCACCGTAATCATCTCGGCCGCCGGTGAAGTCACCGACGTGAAAAAGACCCTTTCGCCCGTGCTTCGTGCCAAGGATTCCACCTTATACTATATAGATTTCTCGGGCGATGCCCTCAAGCTCGGCGGTTCGGCCCTGGCTCAGTCACTCGGTTCGCTCGGAGCCGACGCCCCCACGGTTACGGATGCCAAGGCGTTTGTCAACACCTTCGACACCGTTCAGAAGCTCGTGGAGAAGAAGATGCTCCTTGCCGCCCATGACGTGTCGGCCGGAGGTCTCGTCACCACCCTGCTCGAGATGACATTTGCCAACACCGAAGGCGGTGTCGAGCTCAACACCGAGGCATTCGGCGAGTCGGACCTCGTGAAGATACTCTTCAGCGAAAATCCCGCACTCGTGGCCCAGGTAGACGCAGCCAAGGTGGCCAAGGTCGACGAAATGCTCGACAAGGCCGGCGTGAAATACTATCACATCGGCTCGCCCGCAGCAGAGCGCGCCCTCATCATCAACCACTGCGGTACGCAGCGTCTGCTCGGCATCGACCATCTGCGTGACGTGTGGATGCACACCAGCTATCTCATGGACTCGCTCCAGAGCGGAGAGCAGAAGGCACGCGAACGTTTCGAGAATTACAAGAAGCAGCCCATACGCTACCGCATGCCTTCGGGCTACAACGGCAAGCTCGCCTCGCGCGGCATAGCCCTGCGTCGCGACGGACATGGCGACGGACGTGTCAAGGCCGCCATCATCCGCGAGAAGGGTGTGAACGGCGACCGCGAAATGGCTTACTCGCTCTATCTTGCCGGATTTGATGTGAAGGACGTGCACATGACCGACCTCATGAGCGGCCGCGAGACCCTGGAGGATGTCAACATGATAGTGTTCTGCGGAGGCTTCTCCAACTCCGACGTGCTCGGTTCGGCCAAGGGCTGGGCTTCGGGATTCCGCTACAACGAGAACGCCAAGCGCGCCATCGAGAACTTCTACAAGCGCACCGACACCCTCTCGCTCGGCATTTGCAACGGCTGTCAGCTCATGATCGAGCTCAACCTCATCAATCCCGAGCATCCCAAGAAGACCAGGATGCTGCATAACGACTCGCACAAGTTTGAGTCGCAGTTCCTGGGGCTCACCATTCCCGCCAACAACTCCGTAATGCTCGGTTCGCTCTCAGGCTCCAAGCTCGGCTGCTGGGTAGCCCACGGCGAAGGCAAGTTCCACCTGCCCATGTCGATGGACAACTATAACGTGGTGGCCAAGTATGCCTACAACGGCTATCCCGCCAACCCCAACGGCTCACGTTGCTCGGTGGCCGGCATATGTTCGGCCGACGGACGCCATCTGGCCATGATGCCCCATCCCGAGCGAGGTATCTTCCCCTGGCAGTGCGGTTATTATCCCGCATCGCGCGCCACTGACGAGGTGACACCATGGATTGATGCCTTCATCAATGCCCGCAAGTGGGTTGAAGAGCACGTTTCACATTAATTTACATAAAAAAAGCTCCGTTTTTCGCGAAAATGTGTATATTTGTCGGAAAAACGGAGCTTTTTTGTCACAAAGTGACATCTCCACCTATTCGTATCTACATAAAACCTTAAATTATAACAAAATGAGTCTCAACATCATCGTGCTCGCCAAGCAGGTGCCCGACACCCGCAACGTGGGCAAAGATGCAATGAAAGAGGATGGCACCATCAACCGTGCGGCTCTGCCGGCCATCTTCAACCCCGAAGACCTCAACGCGCTCGAGCAGGCACTCCGTCTCAAAGACGCCAACCCGTGGTCGACAATCACATTGCTCACAATGGGTCTGCCCCGTGCGGCAGAGATCATACGCGAAGCCATCTATCGCGGAGCCGACACCGGCATCGTGCTTACCGACCGTGCGCTGGGCGGTGCCGACACTCTCGCCACTTCCTACTCTCTGGCTCAGGCCGTGAAAAAAATCGGAAACTATGACATCATACTCGGCGGCCGCCAGGCCATCGACGGCGACACCGCACAGGTGGGCCCTCAGATAGCCGAGAAGTTAGGCATACCTCAGGTGACATATGCCGAGGATATCATCGAGCTCAAGGACGGATACGTCATCGTGAAACGCCGTCTGGAGAACGGTGTGGAGACCGTCAAGGCTCCTCTGCCCTGCGTTGTGACCGTCAACGGTTCGGCTGCCGACTGCCGTCCGCGCAACGCCATGCGTGTGCAGAAATACAAATATGCCGCATCGCCCAGCGAGGCCGCCGCTCTCAGCGACGAGCGTAAAGCCCTGTTGGAGAAGCGTCCCTATCTCAATCTTCAGGAGTGGAGCGCGGCCCATGTTGAGGCCGATCCGGCTCAGATAGGTCTGCCCGGCTCCCCCACTAAGGTGAAAAATGTCGAGAACGTAGTGTTTGCCGCCAAAGAGTGCCGCGTGCTCGACGACAGCGATGCAGCTATCGAAGACCTCGTGAAAGAACTTATTACCAACCACACAATAGGATAAGCCCAATGGACCAGAACAATCTTATAGTATATCTCGAAATCGAGGACGGACGCGTAGCCGACGTGAGCCTCGAACTTCTGACCAAAGGGCGTGTGCTCGCCGACAAACTCGGCGTTAAACTCGAAGCCCTGGCTGTAGGCGATGACCTCACCACTGTGGGTGAGCAGGTGTTTCCCTACGGCGTCGACCGCCTCTACCGCGTGTCGGACAAGCGTCTGTCGCCCTACACCTCCAACCCCCATTCGGCCGTGCTTATCAATCTGTTCAAGGAAATCAAGCCGCAGATATGCCTCATGGGTGCCACATGTATCGGCCGTGACCTCGGTCCGCGCGTAAGCTCCTGTCTGCACAGCGGTCTGACCGCCGACTGCACGGCTCTCGAAATCGGTGACCACACCGATGCCCGCACCAAGGTGGAATACAAAGACCTGCTGCTCCAGATACGTCCGGCCTTCGGAGGCAACATCGTGGCCACTATCGTCAATCCCGAGTGCCGCCCGCAGATGGCCACCGTGCGCGAGGGTGTGATGAAGAAGGAGATCCGCGACCCGCAATACAAAGGCGAGACCGTCGATCTCGAGGCTGCCAAGTATGTGAGCGACGAGGACTTTGTGGTAGAGATACTCGACCGTCATATCGAGAAATCAAAAATCAACATCAAAAACTCGCCCATCATCGTGGCCGGCGGCTATGGCGTAGGCTCGAAAGAGAACTTCAAGCTGCTCCATGACCTTGCCGACACTCTCGGTGCCGAGGTAGGCGCATCGCGTGCGGCTGTCGACGCCGGATTTACCGAACATGCCCGTCAGATAGGCCAGACCGGTGTCACCGTGCGTCCGAAGCTCTACATAGCCTGCGGCATCTCGGGCCAGATACAGCACATCGCCGGCATGCAGGAAAGCTCCATCATCATCTCTATCAACAATGACCCCAACGCACCTATCAACACCATTGCCGACTATGTAATCACCGGCAATCTCGAGGAAGTGGTGCCCAAGCTCATCAAATACTACAAAAAGAACTCCAAATAACGTCATAGAAAAATGGCTAACTTTTATACCGACAACCCCGATCTCAAGCACCATCTTACCCATCCGCTGATGGAGAAGATTGTGGCCTTGAAAGAACGCAACTATACCGACGCCGAGAAGTTTGACTACGCTCCTCTCGACTATGCCGACGCCCAGGACAGCTATGACAAAGTGCTGGAGATTGTAGGCGAGATATGCGGCGACATCATCGCCCCCAATGCCGAGAGCGTTGACCACGACGGCCCCTCGGTGGCCGACGGACGCGTGACCTACGCTCCCGCCACTCAGGTCAACCTAGATGCCTGCCGCAAGGCCGGACTCATGGGTATGGCCATGCCCCGCCGCTACGGAGGTCTCAACTTCCCCATCACCCCCTACATCATGGCTGCCGACATCGTGAGCCGTGCCGACACAGGTTTTGAAAACCTCTGGGGACTTCAGGACTGTGCCGAGACCATCTATGAGTTTGCCGACGAAGACCAGAAGCAGCGTTTCATCACCCGCGTATGCCAGGGCGAGACCATGTCGATGGACCTCACCGAGCCCGACGCCGGCTCTGACCTTCAGAGCGTGATGCTCAAGGCTACTGAGCAGCCCGACGGCACATGGCGACTCAACGGAGTGAAACGATTCATCACCAACGGTGACAGCGACATCCACCTTGTGCTTGCCCGTTCCGAAGCCGGAACCAAGGACGGCCGCGGTCTGTCGATGTTTATCTACGACAAGTGCGACGGCGGAGTGAATGTGCGCCGCATCGAGAACAAGATGGGTATCAAAGGCTCGCCTACCTGCGAACTCACCTACAAGGATGCCAAAGCCGAGCTCTGCGGCTCGCGCCGTCTCGGTCTCATCAAGTATGTGATGGCCCTCATGAACGGTGCCCGTCTCGGCATCGCCGCCCAGAGCGTAGGCGTGAGCGAGCTCGCCTATCGCGAGGCTCTGGCCTATGCCCGCGACCGCAAACAGTTTGGCAAGGCCATCATCGAGTTCCCCGCCGTCTATGAGATGCTTTCCGTAATGAAAGGCAAGCTCGACGCCTCGCGCTCGCTCCTGTATGAGTGCGCCCGCTTTGTCGACATGTACAAGGTGTATGACGACATTGCCAAAGAGCGCAGCCTCACTCCCGACGAACGCAAGGAAGCCAAATATTACTCACGTCTGGCCGACGCTCTCACCCCGCTCGCCAAGGGCATGGGCAGTGAATACTGCAACCAGAATGCCTATGACTGCATCCAGATACACGGCGGCTCGGGCTTCATGAAGGATTATGCCTGCGAACGTCTCTATCGCGACGCGCGCATCACATCCATCTATGAAGGCACCACACAGTTCCAGGTGGTAGCGGCTATCCGCCATGTCACCACCGGTTCGTATCTCAACCTCATCAACTCTTATCTCGAGACTGAGGTTAAGCCCGAACTCCAGAGCATCAAGGAGCGTATCCGCGTGTTGGCCGACATGTATGCCAAGGCTGTAGAGCAAGTAGGCAAGGTCGATGACCAGGCTTACGGAGACTTCATGGCCCGTCGTCTCGTGGAGATGGCCGGCGTGACCATCATGAGCTGCCTGCTCATGCTCGACGCTCAGCGCAACGACTCATTCCGTCGCTCAGCCGAGGTATATCTCAATCTCGCTCAGGCCGAAGTGACCAAGCATGCCGAGTTTATCAACACCTTCGCCCCCGAAAGCATCGAAGACTACAAGCTTTAAAGAAGTTTAGAGTTTAAAGTTTAAAAAAGTTTAGGGATTAGCTCTTGAGGTCAGTTGGCCTCTTTAGCTAATCCCTAAACTTTTTTACTTCTAAACTTTTAAACTCAGAAAATCACCTAACGGGGATTTTCTCGATTCTCTTCTGATGGCGTCCGCCGTCGAAGGGAGTGTTGAGAAATTTTTCAACGATATTGATAGCTGTAACGCTGTCGATGAAGCGGGCCGGAAGCACAAGCACATTGGCATCATTGTGGCGGCGGGCAAGCTCGGCAAGCTCCACCGTCCAGCACAATGCGGCACGTATGCCCTGATGTTTGTTGAGGGTTATGCCTATGCCGTTACCCGAACCGCAGAGAGCTATGCCGGGATAACAGGCTCCCTGCTCTACAGCCTCGGCACAGGGATGTGCATAATCGGCATAATCACAGCTTTCGGCCGAGAATGTGCCGAAATCCTTAAATTCTATTTCCTGCGACTCAAAGTAACCCTCGAGCAGCATTTTCATTTCATATCCTGCATGGTCGCTGCAGAATGCCACGGGTATACCCGCCTTAATTATTGACATGGTGAAATTCTTGTATAAAATGTGATAAATAATTAGCTGTAAACATGTATTACATCAGTCATCATCCTCTTCGTCGCAGGAATATTTGAGCTGATTGAGCGGCCGTAGCACATTGAGCAGTTTCTGACTCCAGTAGGGCCCGAAATCATTGCTCACCGCTATGAGCGCGTCGTTAATCTGCGACTCATGCGCGTCGCGCACGGCCGAGATAAAGTTGTAGAGCACCTGAAATATGTCACACAATCCCTCGGCGATGCTTGCCGACACAGGAGTGTCGGAATATTTCATATCCTCCTCAAAAACCTCGAGATACACATCATCGGCACCAAGAAGCGACTCGATAGACTCGCGGGCCGACTCATAATAGTCCTCTCCGAGATAACTGTCGATATATGGAGCATCCTCTTCCAGCGAAGGGGCGGGATTGAGGTCGGAGGCCACAATATAGAGACGCGGAAGCAGACGCAGCATCTCGGCCACAAACACACGACTGTCGGCCACCTGTGACGCCCCCTCGATAGCGGCGCAATATTCATTACTCAGGGCCACGAAGGCCAGCGAGTTAGGACTTAAAGACATAGAGATTGTTGTTTTTGATATATTCATACACACCGGCAGGCAGGAAAAAGTTCATATCCTTGCCTCGCGCGATGGAGCTGCGTATAAACGAACTTGATATATCGGCCGTAGGGGCCTTGACCACTTCGACTCCGGCATCGAAAATAGTGCCGAGCGGATAGCCCGGGCGCGGATATACCACCACCCCGAAATCGTCGATAATGCTCTGGGCATCCTTCCACTGTGAGAATATCTTCCAGTTGTCGGCCCCGATAATGAGTTTGAACGAGTGGCGCGGATAACGCTTGGCCAGATAACGCAGGGTGTTGACGGTGTAGGAGGGGCGCGGCATCGAAAGCTCGATGTCACTCACCTTTATGCCCTCGGCACCCTTAAGGGCTATGTCGAGCATGCGCAGACGCGTCACGTCGGGGATGAACTCGGCCGAATTGGCCTTGAGCGGATTGAGTGGCGACAGCATCAGCCACACCTCGTCAAACCCCTCAAACTGTTTGAGATAACTCGCCAGCATAAGGTGTCCGATATGTACGGGATTGAACGACCCGCCGAGCACACCTATCTTCATCGTGATGTAAATTCTTTAAGGATGTCGGAGACATTGTCGATAGCCGTGGCGAGATCGTCGTTGATGACCGTGTGGTCGAATTGCGGTGCAAATCCGATCTCAAACTCCGCGCGGTCCACCCTCTGGGCTATAGCCTCGGGAGTCTCGGTGCCGCGTCCCTCGAGACGCTGACGCAGAGCCTCGACCGAAGGTGGCTGGATAAAGACGCTCACAGCCTGGTCGGCATACATACGTTTGACATTCACGCCACCTTTCACGTCAATGTCGAGCACCACATTGTGGCCGGCATCGACTATGCGCTGTATCTCGCTCTTGAGCGTGCCGTAATATCGGCCGGGGTATACCTCCTCATATTCCACAAACTCGTCACCATCAATGGCCCGGCGAAACTCTTCATCGCTAAGGAAATAATAGTTGACTCCATGCTGTTCGCCCGCACGCGGCTGACGGTTGGTGGCCGAGACCGAAAACTGCATGTCTATCTCACCACGCTCGAGCAATGCGTTGATTATCGTCGACTTGCCGCAACCCGAAGGGGCCGATATTATGATGATTTTACCTTTTGACATAAATTACCGTGTCGCAAAAAAGAAATCAGTTATCTGTGTATGCTTGTGTGTTTACAATACGTTGAGCACCTGCTCTTTGATCTGCTCCAGCTCGTCCTTCATCTGCACCACCAGACGCTGCATGTCGGAATGATTGCTCTTAGAGCCGAGCGTATTGATTTCACGCCCCATCTCCTGAGCAATAAATCCGAGTTTCTTGCCCTGCGCACCTTCGGCGTTCATCGTATCGATAAAATAAGTCAGATGCTGGGCCAGACGCTGCTTCTCCTCGTTGATGTCAAACTTCTCGATATAGAAAAACAGTTCCTGCTCCAGACGCGAGCGGTCATAGTCGAGTCCGCTGAGTTTGGCGAGTCCTTCCTCCATGCGCGCCCTGACCTTGGCCGTACGCTCGCCCTCATAGAGCGGCACCTGGGCAAGCAGGTCGCCTATATGTTTGACTCTTAAAGCAAAAAACGCCTCAAGCCTCTCGCCCTCGGCACGACGGTGAGAGTTGAGGGCATCAAGAGCATCGCTCAACGCCTCCAAGGCGACTCCCACCTCTGTGTCATCGGCATCGGTCTGCGACTCAATGTGCATCACATCGGGAAAACGCATGAGCATACCAAACCAGTCGGCCGGCTCTGCCACACCGAGTCGGGCAGCAGCCTCCTGTATCTGAGCCTTGTAGGCTTCCATTACAGGAATATTGAGCTTATGATTGGCCTCGGCACCGTGCGACTCAATGGTAATGGTAAGATCTATTTTGCCGCGCACAAGTTTCTCCGCAACAAGATTACGCATCTCCAGTTCGTGCTGACGTAAAGCAGAAGGGATACGCACCGCTATATCGGCCTGCTTGGAATTAAGAGATTTAACTTCAACTGTGACTTTTTTCCCCGGAAATTCCTTGACCGCCTTTCCGAAACCTGTCATTGAGTGCAACATATGTTTTCCGATTTAATATGGAGTAGATTATTATACAAAATTACAAAAGATAGATTAAAAATCAGAAAGATATATAAGAAAAAAGTAATAGAGCGAAATTTTTTTCAACAAAACTGTCAAAACATTTGCAAGGTTCAATAAAAATATCTACCTTTGCACCTGCAAACATCAAGGAGAGATGGCAGAGTGGTCGATTGCGGCGGTCTTGAAAACCGTTGAGGGTC
>ERZ778496.982-NODE-982-length-22862-cov-6.500855_pt1 | contig 22862 bp, 16 predicted proteins | sample MGYA00433099_ERZ778496 | MGnify/ENA primary metagenome ERZ778496 (study PRJEB29527, sample SAMN07138962) | mouse gut metagenome | material: feces | host: mouse | place: China:Nanjing | collected 2016-01-25 ...
AATTTCAACTAAATCTTTAAATTTCTTGTAGTTAAATGTCGTTTGTGACACAATAAAGAATTTTTCGTCTTTTTTCGCTTCAAATTGCTCCGCCTGCTCCTTCGTTTCTATCACCGTTACAGGTCCATCTGCCCACCCTTTTATTCCAATTACCTCAGGGTGCTGTTCATTTCCTATAATAATAATATGCCTGCCCTTTGCTTTATCCCCATTTATAAGCCGATGAATATGACTGACAAACGGACAGGTCGCATCAATGCATTCCAATCCCTTCTCTGTTATCAAATCATAGGTTTTCTTTGGAACACCATGTGCGCGTACAATCACAGTTCCCTCATCTGCCTGAAGGTTATCCCTATCCATACTGCAAAGTTCATTTTCATTTTCAATGACCTTTACACCCTTTTCTTCTAACTCCCGCACAACCTCCTCGTTGTGAACAATCGGCCCATATGTATGAATAGTTTTCCCTGTTTCCAACTGCTCATACACTGCCTCAACAGCTCTTTTCACACCAAAACAAAAACCTGCCGTTTTTGCAACTACTACTTCCATATAAAAATATTAAATCTCCTGTTTTGTTCCATTTTATTCTATTTGCAAAGCGCAATAATTGCATCTGCCACTTCTTCAATCGTCATATCCGATGAGTCAATCGGCACCGCATCCTCCGCCTGCTTTAGTGGAGAAATCTCCCGGCTCATATCCTGTTTATCCCGCTGAATAATGTCCTTCTCTATCTCCGCTAGATCACAGGACTCGCCTTTTTGCTCCAATTCATGATATCGCCGCAGTGCACGCACATGGCTGCTGGCTGTTAGGTAAACTTTTACATTCGCATTTGGCAAAACGCACGTTCCAATATCCCTTCCGTCCATTACTACGTTTTCCTTTTGCGCAAGCGCTCGCTGCAATTCCACCAGTTTTTCACGCACTGCTTTGTTTGCGCTGGTTAGAGAAGTCATCATACTTACTTTCTCCGTGCGGATCAGACCATTTACATTCCTGCCATTGAGCCATACGTTCTGTTCGCCGTTTTCATACGTAATCGTTACATTGGCGTCTTGTACCGCTGCACTGATTTTATCCTGTTCTTCAGCGCCAATGCCTGCTTCTATAAAATATAACGCCATCGCACGATACATTGCACCTGTATCAATATAAATATACCCTTTTTTCTTTGCAATCAGCTTAGCAATGGTACTTTTACCCGCTCCCGCCGGCCCGTCGATCGCAATACTGTAACTCATTATCCCTTGTTTCCTTTCCTACCATAATATATAAATTTATACTATAATTCTACCTTAGTTGTCAATCCTTTTTCCGCTAATATTTATTCGTTATTGTTACAATGTTACAATTCACAACTTCCAGCTACTCATAGTAACGGCGTTTGCACATTTCGACTATGATGGATCTATACTGCACTCACACCCGCCAGATATCCAGTAGACCATGCTATCTGTAAATTAAATCCACCTGTCAGCGCATCCAAATCAAGCACTTCTCCTGCAAAATACAGACCTTTTACAAGCTTTGACTCCATTGTTGAGGGATTGACTTCGTTTGTGGCGACGCCGCCTTTTGTTATAATTGCTTCATTATAATCCCGAATACCTGTAATTGTCAATTCCAAATGTTTTATAACCGATACAAAATGTTCGCGCTCCTCCTTTGTAATGTCATGTACCTTTTTATCAGGGTTAATTCCTGCCAGCATTGGCATTATAGGAATTAGTTTTGCCGGAAACAGACTGTTCACTGCATTTTTAAACTGCTTGTTTTTTTGACTATCAAATTCTCGGACAATACGCTTATCCAACTGTTCCCATGTCAATGCAGGCTTTAAATCCAGATACAGTTTCGCAGCCATCTGATCTTTGCCGCGCAGACAGTGGACATAATGACTGCCTGCACTTAATATCAATGGTCCGCTTACGCCATAATGCGTAAACAGCATCTCTCCAAAATCAGAATAAATAATGGTATTATCTACTTCGAGCGACGCCTGTATATTTTTTAAAGCCAACCCCTGTAGCTGCGTGCACCACGACTCCTTTATTGTAAACGGTACCAATGCCGGAGAAAGCGTTGTTATTGTATGACCGCATTTTCTTGCAAATTTGTATCCGTCGCCGGTGGATCCTGTAAGCACGTAAGAGAGTCCGCCTGTCGCCACAATCACGCTGTCCGCAGGCAGTACAGCCTTCCTATCATTAGTTTTGTCAAATATCTCTATATTTAAAACCTTTGCGTTCTGATTTTTTTTCTTTTTTATACTTTTTTTGGAATTTTGTTCTTCTCGAACGTCTTCAGAAGTATTTTTCAAATTTTCAAATGCCTCACAGTGAATTTTACGCACTTCTGCATTAAGCATCACTTTTACGCCTGCTTTCTCTAATTCTCTCACAAGCGCCTTAATTATATCCGAACTATGATCAGAATCTGGAAATACGCGCTGTCCCCGCTCAATTTTCAAACGGCAGCCAGCTTCCTCAAAAAATCGCATTACTGCCTGATTATCAAATCCATAAATGGCACTGTATAAAAATTTCCTGTTCTCCATTACATTTCCGAATAGTGTTTCCACCTCACAGGCATTCGTAACATTACATCTGCCCTTTCCGGTTATATAAAGTTTTTTCCCCAATTTTTCATTTTTCTCGACAAGTATCACTTTACAAGAACCGTCCATGGTGCCTTTTTTTGCTGCCGCAACTGCCGCCATCATACCAGACGCGCCGCCTCCAATTACAACAATATTTTTCATACGAACGCCTCCTTTTGCTTTTTGCAGTATCATTCATTACACTACTGTGTATACTACGGTGCTAAATTATCACGATTATCTTCCAATTTCTTTTTTTGTAAGGGAAGCAGAAACGTTTCCTCATCAAAGAAATTAATTTCATCTTTTAAATATACTTGGTAATTATCCCATGTATATTCCAGTGTTTCCAAGTTCGTCTTTACCTCCTCCGGACATTTCATGCAGAGTGCTACCACCAGCGCATTAATTAGGCTTAAAGGTGCCACCAGTGAATCTACAATGGACACCATATCACTTCTTGCCATTAAATTGCATGAAGAATATAAACACATCGGCGAGTGAATACTGTCTGTAATCGTAATAATTCTTGCATTTCTGTCATTTGCCATCTCCATAGCTTTTAATGTCCGCATGGAATACCGCGGAAAACTAATCCCAATCACAGCATCTTTATTGTTAATTCGTATCATTTGTTCGAACATTTCTGATGTATTTGTTGACCCAATCAAACAAATTCCGTCACGTATCATATTAAGATAAAAATGCAGCAAATCCGCAAGCGGTTTACAGCTGCGCACACCAACAATATAAATATGTTCCGCAGTTAATATGGTATCAACTGCCGCTGCAAATGCCTGCGGGTCAATATGTTCAATGGTATCTTCTATTTTTTCTATATCCGCACTAAGTACAGAAGCTAATATCTCTGACTGGGTACTTTTCCCATATTTTGCTCCCATCTTCTGCACCGAGTTTAATTTGCTTTTGACCCATTCAGCCAAATCTTCCTGAAACTCTGGATATCCCTCATAGCCAAGCGCATAAGCAAAACGCACAACTGTTGACTCGCTGGTACCCACTTTTTTACCCAGCTTTGCCGCAGTCATAAAAGCCGCCTGTTCATAGTGGTCAATAATAAACGTTGCAATCTTCTTCTGCCCTTTGCTCATTTTACAAAATTTTTCGTTTATCCTTGATATAGTATCCTGCTTTATCTCCATTGTCATTCCTCACATTGTCAATCCATTAAGAACAACTTCTATAGATATCTTCCAATAAATCTATGGTTTCCTCCTGTGTCAAATCATAATCACCGGTCAGTGTCATACAGGCACAGCCATGAATAAATATCCACATTTTCATAAACAATCCGCTCGGATTCTGACATCCTAATGCGGCTGCACGGTTAATCTCTTTGCTAACAGATCCTGTTTTTCCATTTAATAGCTCATACAAACTTCGATTTCCTCTGTTTCCTGACTGGAACAGCAGCGTAAACAGCCTGCTTTCTTCCCTGGCATAATTTATATAAGCAAGTCCAAGGTGTATAAAAGGCGTTTCTACCTCGGACTTGAAATTTTCGTAATAATCGCCAAACGCATCAATTGCTTTCTGGTAAATTTCTGCATATAGCTCATTCATATTCGCATATACTCTAAAAATAGGCTGTGTGGAGCAGCCAATCTGTGCAGCCAGCTTTCTTGCTGTCACATACTCTATCCCGTCTGTCTTGGCTAAATCAAAGGCCGTTTCCAGAATTTTATCCTTCGTTATTTGTTCCTTTCTAGCCATTTGTGTAACCTTGCTCCTTTCTCAGCCCTTCTTGTATTATATAATTGACCTTCTCTCCTACCCGTGCACGGCGCACCCATCAACCTTTAGATGACATATTCCTCTGAGTACCTGTATGCATCAAAACAGTATCGGGCTAAATCCTTAACCCGATACCGCACAGATATTTTAAAACTTATACTGGATATGCTCCGTTCTTGGTATCAGCCTGTGTCATATCGACTTTCTGCTGTTGTGCTTGACGGTATTTAAAGAAATCCGTAGCGACCTGTGGAAATAGTGCATAGGAAAGTACATCCTCATCCTGCTGTTTCCATTCTTTCATTTCTTCCTCAATCTTCTTTAACTCATTCGGAAGTTTATCCGCTGGACGACAAGTAATAATAGAAGACTTCTCTTCTGCAGATAGTACCTTATCTTGTATCTCCTTATTAAACGGCTTTACTGTCTGTCCATATTCACCATGAAGAACAGCTTTTGTTTCCTTTGTTGCCATCTTATAACGCTCGCCCATTAGCACATTAAACACTGCCTGTGTTCCAACAATCTGTGATGATGGGGTAACTAGAGGCGGCTCACCAAGATCTTTACGCACTCTTGGAATTTCCTGAAGCACATCATAGTATTTATCCTCTGCATTCTGTTCTTTCAACTGGCTAACCATATTGGAAAGCATTCCGCCGGGTACCTGATAAAGCAATGTCTTAATATCGACACCAAGTACCTTAGGATTCAGCAGTCCACTCTTTAAACATTCCTCTCTATACGGTCTAAAGTAATCCGCAATCTGTGCCAATATACTCTGATCAAAGCCTGTATCATAAGGGGTTCCCTTAAAGGTTTCCACCATAACCTCTGTCGCTGGCTGGGAAGTACCTAGCGCAAATGGAGAGATTGCACAGTCAATTACATCTACACCTGCCTCTACTGCCTTTAAATAAGTCATGGACGCAACGCCAGACGTATAGTGCGTATGAAGCTGAATCGGAAGTTTGGTCGAAGACTTCATTGCACGGATTAACTCATCTGCCTTATAAGGAACAAGCAAGCCTGCCATATCCTTAATACAGATAGAATCTGCACCCATATTTTCAATGTCCTTAGCCATCTTCATCCAGTATTCCAAAGTATAGGCATCCCCTAATGTGTAGGAAAGCGCAACCTGCGCATGTCCTCTGCCTTCCCGTTTCTTAACATTATTCGCAGCAGTAACAGCGCACTGCAAATTCCGTAAATCGTTAAAGCAGTCAAAAATACGAATAATATCAATACCATTTGCAATAGACTTCTCCACAAACTCTGTTACCACATCATCTGCGTAATGGCGGTATCCCAGGATATTCTGTCCTCTGAAAAGCATCTGCAATTTAGTATTTTTTACTTTATCTCTGATTTTGCGCAGTCTTTCCCATGGATCTTCCTTTAAGAAGCGCAAAGATGCATCAAAGGTCGCGCCGCCCCAGCACTCCAAAGAGTGATAACCAACCTTATCCATTGTTTCCAAGATAGGGAGCATAAACTCAGTCGGCATTCTTGTTGCGATTAAGGACTGATGGGAATCACGAAGCACTGTTTCGGTAATCCCAACAGGTTTTTTAACTGTATCTGACATTTCCTATTATCCTCCTAATTTCTTAATTTAAAATACCCCAAAAATCGCCATAAATGTACCTGCTGCAACAGCCGTTCCGATAACGCCTGCTACGTTTGGTCCCATAGCGTGCATCAACAGGAAGTTGGTAGGGTCTGCCTCTGCGCCGACCTTCTGGGAAACACGCGCTGCCATTGGTACTGCGGAAACACCTGCCGAACCAATTAACGGGTTCACTTTTCCCTTTGTCGCTACACACATAATTTTCCCAAACAATACCCCTGCCGCTGTTCCAAAGCAGAATGCCGCAAGACCTAATGCTACGATTTTCAGCGTTTCCCAGTTCAAGAATGCTTCTGCACTTGTTGTAGCGCCAACCGAAGTACCCAGCAAAATAACAACGATATACATTAATGCATTCGACGCAGTTTCCTGAAGCTGTTTTACCACGCCAGACTCTCTAAACAAGTTACCCAACATCAGCATACCAACAAGCGGCGCTGTTGTCGGAAGAATCAAGCAGACAACGATTGTAACAACAATCGGGAACAAAATTTTCTCAAGCTTTGAAACAGGACGAAGCTGCGCCATTTTAATCTTGCGCTCCTCCTCTGTTGTAAGCAGCTTCATAATAGGCGGCTGAATCAACGGAACCAACGACATATAAGAATATGCCGCAACGGCTATCGGGCCAAGTAATCCCGTCTGTCCAAGCTTACTTGCAAGGAAAATGGAAGTAGGTCCGTCTGCACCGCCAATAATAGAAACTGCCGCCGCTGCCTTATCATTAAAGCCAAATGCAATTGCGCCGAAATATGCCGCAAAAATACCAAACTGCGCCGCTGCGCCAAGCAAAAAGCTTTTCGGATTCGCAATCAGCGGGCCGAAGTCTGTCATGGCACCGACCCCCATAAAAATCAGAGATGGCAGGATTGCCCACTCGTCAAGTAAATAAAAGTAATACAGTAAACCGCCGGCTGTACCGTCTTCGCCAATCGGCGCGATAATGTCGGGGTAAATATTAACCAGCAGCATACCAAATGCTATCGGTGTTAACAGAAGCGGCTCAAACCCCTTCGCGATAGCAAGATAAAGAAATGCGCAAGCAATAACAATCATCAGCAAATTTCCGCCTGTTATATTAAAAAACGCGGTCTGGTGTATCAGATTGTTCAGCGTATCTGCTATATATGACATTTTATTGACCTCCTATTGTATTTGTTACCAAGCGCAGAATGTTCTTCCACTGCCTAGTTTAACGTTGCCAGCAAAGCACCTGCTTCAACAGAATCGCCAACTGCCACATTTACGCTAGCCACCGTTCCATCCTGCGGAGCAACAACAGGAATTTCCATCTTCATGGCTTCCGTAAGGATCACTGCATCGCCCTTCTTTACTGCCTGACCGACATTTGCTACAATCTTAATAACTTTTCCTGCTGCTCCTGCTTCAATCTTTATGCTGCCTGCTGCTCCTGCATCGGCTTTCGGTGCTGCTGCTTTGGGAGCCGCTTTTGGCGCTGCCTTCGGAGCTGCCGCCGCTACAGGCGCTGCACCACTGCCTGCACCCTCCTCAACCACTACATCATATACGTTGCCGTTAACGGTAATTGTATAATTTTTCATTTCGTTCGTCCTCCTAAAATTAAAACTATCAATTTAATAAAAACAAATGTTTTCCAATGGAAACTCTTTACGCCTTCTGCCACTTTCTGGTGCTGGCTCTCTTAATGCTTCTTACTTGGAAGCCCTCTGTAGTGGTTCCTTCATATGCTGCAATTGCCGCTGCAATAACCGCCACAAGCTCCATATCGTCCGTGAGGTCTTCTTCCACTTCCTCTACAACCGGTGCAGGAGCAGCCGGTACTGGAACTATCTCCGGCTCATTATTCTTCGCAAACTTAGCCTGCATCTTTGGAATCAAGTTAAAGGCAGATATAATAAAACTAATCAGGATTAATACTACAAATACCGTTCCCATACCGAGGAGCGTATTCAATCCTGCCCTGCCCATTAATGTGCCTAATGACTCGTCTAAATTGAGCGTACAGGATGTCAGTGTCAGAAAAATATCGTTGGTGAATATCAACTCAACAGAACCATTCTTACTATTTCCTGTCACCGGAACTGTTACCGTAATCGTGTCTTTATCTAAAACGGACGTAACCGTTCCCAAATCGGAGATGCCACCCATATTCTCAATGCCTGATGTAAATGAATTAATTGCGTTGCGTACTACTGTTCCTTCGCTGGAAAAAGTCATGGAAGTTCCCGTATACTGTGACAGCATGGATGTCATACTGTCGTCAAACAGCTTGGACAGTTCTACATTATTATAGTTCTCCAGCATGGAATCTGCCGTTCCGCTTTCCACAATGGATATGAACGCCCCAACAACACCGTCAGCCTGATATTCCGCCATACTTACCTTGCTCTGCTCAAAATCGGTTAATTCCTTTTCGGTTCCACAAGCCGTCAATCCCAAAACACAGGTAAGCATGAACAATGTTTTCATGAATTTTTTCATAAATTAATGTTCACCCTTTCTTAGACCGTCCCATGTTTTTTTGATGGGCGCGCCTCTCTTTTTGTGTACAACATTTCAAATGCGCCAATAACATATTTTCTTGTATCAGCGGCTTCAATAATCTGGTCTACATAACCTCTCTTTGCAGCCCCCATAGCGCTTGTCTGAAGTGCAGCGTATTCTGCTGCCTTTTCCTTAATTACATCAGCGCCTTGTCCATCATACATAATCTTCGCAGCAAGGTTCGCGTCCATTGAACCAATCTCTGCATCAGCCCATGCAATTGTAAAATCTGCACCAATCGCTTTGGAGTTCATTGCAACATATGCACTTCCGTAAGCTTTCCCAATCACTACATTTACCTTGGGCACGGTTGCATTTGCAAAGGCATACGTAAGCTTTGCCACAGCTTTTGCAATGTGCTTCTCGCTGTCAACTGTCGCCTCATACCCTTTGACATTAGTAAGTGACAAAACAGGAATTTGAAATGCATCACAGAACTGAATAAAATCTGCTGCCTTCTCACAGCCTTTTACAGATAATACAGGTGCAAACTTCTCACCAATCTCGCCATCTGCATTGTAAACTTCTGTGCGATTTGCTACACAGCCGATCGTTATACCGTTTAATTTGATAAAGCCTGTTACCATATCTTTAGCATAATTTTCCTTGGTTTCAAAGAATATTTGATTGTCTGCGATTGTAGAGAGCGCGATAGACGTATCTCCTACACAGTTTGCAAGGTCTGCGCAAACCCTGTTTAAGTTGTCTGTACATTCTGTTACAGAAGCATCATCCTCATTATTTCCTGGAAGCATGGTAACGAGTTCCCTGATTTTCGCATAAATTGCTGCCTCATCTGCTACAGCATCAATCATACCGCTTTCCTTACTCTGAAAATCTGCTGATGAGGAATCGCATTTGGAAATATTGTTGCCGTCAAGCGCGTTTGGAGAATTCACAAAGAGTTTTGCCTTGGTGCTTTCCATAAAAGTGAAATCTGTGAGTGCCGGAATCAGCGCCAGCCCACCGCCACAGCTTCCAAACACTGCCGTAATCTGCGGAACTACGCCGGAAGCCAGCGTCTGCTTGAGATAAATCTCGCCGAATGCATTCAGAGCATCTGTTGCCTCCTGTAATCTAAGACCGGCAGAATCAATAAGACCAATTACAGGCGCACCTGTTTTCATCGCCAAGTCATAGAGGTGAATAATCTTTTTCGCATGCATCTCGCCGACGGAACCATTTAAAACGGAAGCGTCTTGGCTATACACATACACAAGATTGCCGTTGATAACTCCATAACCGGTTACAACACCATCGGAAGGAGTTTCAGTCTGTTTCAAATTGAAATCTGTCGCTCTCGCCGTAACAAGAGCACCGATCTCAACGAAACTGCTTTCATCAAGTAAAGTTTCAATTCTTTTACTTGCCAAACTTGAAGTAGTACTCATTTTGTGACCTCCATCTTTTATATTAAATACTTTAAAAAAGGACTTTCTTACGCAATTTAAAATTTTCTGAAAATTGCGTCAGTCTAAGTATAACATAGATTGCCGCTCTCGCCTAGTAAAATTTCATAAATTTGTCATTTATTTTCAAAATGCCCAATATAATACTACTTGGCGTAGACACCATATGAAATCTATTGCCTCTTTTTCCTCTGCCGCAACCAATGCAACCCGTTTCCACTCCTCATTGCCAACATGATAACTAATATATCCCACGTTCTGCCCTGCTGTTACAGGCGCCATCAGTTCTTTCTTTTTATGAACCGTAACAGTAAATTTCTCTGATTCTTTTAACAGCAATCCATTGTTTTGCGTTTGATCCTGCACAATATTTTTATTTGCGGTATCGCCGATGGCGGATTCTTTTTCTACGGCAGGTTCTGCCGTTTCCGAAAGTTTCACGGATACAGACTCTCTACTGCTAATTTTCTCTCCTTTTGCGCCATCAACTGGTATTGCCTCAAAAACCTCTGTTGGTATTTCTACTTCGTCAAACGAACGAAACTGGTAATTTTCCAGCCCATACTCCATTAAACAACGCGTATCGCTCCATTTATAGGTTTTGTGGTTGGGCCAGCCACACGCCAACAATGCCACAACAAATGTTTTTCCATCGCGGCGCAGTGCTCCAACATAACAGTATCCAGCCTTATTGGTAAAGCCTGTTTTTCCTGTTAATGCGCCAGACATCATACTTAAAAATGCATTATGATTTACGCAGCCAAAGCTCCTCTTACCCTTTACATCTGCAAATGTATGGGAAGGTGTGCGTGTAATTTCAAGAAACTGTTCTTTTTTGGGGGATTTTGTAATGCAATAAGACATAATGGTAGCTAGGTCTTTTGCCGTTGTGGAATGAAATTTATCACCTTTTGTGGCATCCAAACCATTCGGGGTGATAAAATATGTATGATTGCAGCCGATTTCTACTGCTTTTTGATTCATTTTGTCTGCAAATTGCTCCACGCTGCCACCTACGTGCTCCGCAATTGCAACCGCAGAATCGTTGTGAGATTCCAGCATCAACGACAAAACTAAGTCTTTCAGCCGATATTGCTCGCCCTCTCGAATATGCAGCTTTACCTCTGGCATAGACGCCGCATAGGAGGATACTGTTACAGTATCCTCCAAATCAGCGTTCTCAAGCGTGACAATCAATGTCATAATTTTCGTTGTGCTTGCCATAGCAAGCTGCTCATCTCCACAGCGTTCATACAAAACACGCCCTGAATCGGCATCCATCAACACTGCTGCCTTTGCATACAGCCGCAGATTCGGCTCTTCTGCCTGCACATTCTGCACTGGTATCATTGCGAGAAATAGTATTACAGATAAAATTACTACTGTCAATCTTTTAAGCAGATTTCTTGATTCCATATATTTTCTTTTCCTTCTATTATAAAAGGCTCTATAAAAATATATATGGTTTTGCTGCAAATTATGTTATCTACCTGCCATTCTTTATATATACTAAGGAACTGTCAATAAATAACTCATCAATTTGACTTGTCTAAATGTCCATCTGCAGCATCAGATAATCTTGACGCAGCCCGCTACGCCTGCGATTATCTTCTTTGCATCGGAACATTGATACAACATCAAATTAGTTTGATAAGATGAAGACATTAAGACTTCTTCATCCGTTTTTCCAACGCGTTTACAACGGTTTCAAGCACCTTTATCCGCGCATAAAGCTTGTCATTCCCTTCAACGATAATCCAAGGCGCATCCGCAGTTGAAGTGCGCACCAGCATTTCATCTACTGCTTTTTCATACAAATCCCATTTTTCGCGGTTGCGCCAATCCTCATCGGTAATTTTCCAGCTTTTTTCTGGATTGTCCTGGCGATCTTGAAAACGGCGCGCCTGTTCCTCCTTATCAATATGAAGCCAAAATTTCAGCACAACTGCCCCGTGGTTGACAAGCTGCTGCTCCATCTGGTTTATTTCCTTATATGCGCGCTGCCAATCCTGCGTTGTACAGAACCCCTCAATGCGTTCCACCATCACTCTGCCGTACCATGTCCGGTCAAAAATCGCGATATGCCCGTCCTTTGGCATCTTTGTCCAAAAACGCCACAAATAATGATGCGCACGCTCAATATCATTTGGCGAACTCGTGGGATTTACCGTATAACCTCTTGGGTCAAGCGCATTGGTCAGCCGTTTAATCGCACCGCCCTTACCGCCTGCATCCCAGCCCTCAAATGCAAGTACGACCGGAATCCTCTTGGCATACAATTTTCCATGCAGCAGACGCAGCTTCTTTTGCAGCTCATCCAAACGCTTCTCGTATGCTTTTTCCTCCATCTTTTTGGACAAATCAACCTTCTTCAGCACACTATCGTTTAACTCCGACTTATCAAACCTGCCATCCACCTCGCGCTCTTTCTTTTTGGATTCTTTTTCCTTTTTGTATCGGTCTTCAAACGCAGCGGCAACGGTTGATAAAATTTTCACTGTCGCATACCGGTCGTCCTCTGCTTCCACAATTGTCCAAGGGGCATAATCACTGTCTGTCTTGGTCAGCATTTCATCTGCCATCTCCAAATAATCCTGAAAATGTTTATTTCTGTCTAAATCCTTATCTGATACACGCCAGCTTGTCGCTTTCTTTTCCATTAATTTATGAAAACGTTTTTTCTGTTCTCGCTCGGAAATATCCAGAAAGAATTTCATTACCAAAGTACCGCCGTCTGTAAGCTGCTTCTCAAAACTGCTGATTTCCTCCAATATTATCGGAATTTCTTTTTTGGAGGTCTTTTTCTCATAGCGATCGACCAAAAGCTTGCGATACCAACTTCTGTCAAAAACAGCAATCCGTCCTTTTTCCGGCGTCTTAGTCCAGAATCGCCACAGAAACGGATGCATTTTCTCATCTTTTGTTTCCGCATCCGTTGAGTACACTGTAAATCCCCGCGGGTCAAGCGCCTGTATCAGCCTGTTAATCTGCGTTCCTTTTCCGGCTGCGCCAAACCCTTCAAATACAATCATAACTGGAACACCTAGATTTTTTAGTTCCCGCTGCAAAAACGCAATCTTTGATTCCAGCTTCGCCATTCGCTTTTTGTACTCTTTCTTTTTCAGCGATTTTGTTAAATCAATTTTTTCTAACATAATTTGTCCCCCTTTTAGTATTCTAATCCTATATTCATCAACATTTTATCCATCTTATCATCATCTTCTTTTAGAACAGCCAAATCTACAATATCAAAAGGAATTGCCAATACCTTTTTAATGTATTATACAATATAAAATAGTCTTCTCCTGATATTTCATGCTCCCCCGTTACTACAATATCTAAATCACTGTTTTCCCCTGCCTGCCTTGTATCCGCATTTTCACTTGTTCAAAACTTGTATATCTCTCTCCGAATTCTTCCCCATTTGTTCTCCCATATCGCAAGTAAAAAATATTGATTTACCGTCCTTTACTATTTATTATACGCAAATATTATTGAAAAATCAAACAAAAAAAAGAAGCCCAAAGCCCTCTTTCTTTATTCTTCCAAAGACTTTGCACTTCTGTTTTTATACTGCACGGCAAAAAGACTTGCCGTATGGTTGCGCAAGCCGCATACTGCAAAGCGGCAATTTTCCTTTATGCGGCTATGTGCATATTGTAATACTAAGCGTCAGTTTTTTTGATGCTTAGTATTACAGCTTCTCCTTCTTATTATATATCTTAATTACATATCTTAATTACATAGAATGCAGAATCATAACATCTTTTGCTGCAAGTGATGCGTTTTCTCCGATTGTATATGTTTTCCCACTAATAATATCCTTCCCACCATATGGAAGTGTTACTTCTTCGGTCTTATCATTATGGTTTAGGATAAATAAAAATTTCCCATTCTCATTGCTGCGCTGTGTTGCTTCCACGCCAGCTGGTGCGGCAAGTACAGGCACAATTTCCAGTTTTTCACATAAATCCAATAGATACGTAGAATAAAATGCCTTGTTAGAAGCAGTTGCAACATAGTAAGCTTTGCCTTTCCCAAATTCATGTTCTGTTAGTACTGGCATTCCTTTATAGAAATCTTCCTCATAAGCACTGACTGCAGACGCACCCTCAAGATGCAGCAGATCGCATAAAATCTGCGCCGGATACTGTTTGCCTTTGTACTGGAAATGGTTGCAATTTCCTTCTGCAATTGCGTCTGTTTCCTCAACCCAGATACCAAGAATATCGCGAAATCTTGCCGGATATCCACCAGTTACTACCAAATCATGATCTTCTACATAACCGCTAAAATATGTGGTGATAAACGATCCGCCTTCTTTTACGTAATTACGTATCTTCTCATCAAAACCATCCTTTGACATATAGAGCATCGGTGCAATTACAAGCTTATACTGCGATAAATCATCCTCTACGCTGACTATATCCGCCGCAACATTTGCCTCATAGAGTGCTTCATAATATTTTGATACTTCACTATGATATTTAATCAAACGGCTTGGACCTGCCGAGTATTCTGCCGCCCACCAGTTATCCCAATCAAAAACAATTGCCACTTCCGCATAAGTACGCGCGCCCAATGTCAGCCCACCAATCTGCTCCAATTCTGCACCAAGCGCTGCAATCTCACGAAAAACTCTTGTATTTTCATGTCCTGCATGGTCAATTACTGCACTGTGGTATTTCTCGCATGCTCCAATGCTTCTACGCATCTGGAAAAACATTATCGTATCTGATCCATGTGCTACTGCCTGATAACTCCATAACCGCATCACCCCAGGACGTTTTAATGCACTGTAGGGATGCCAGTTGCTGACACTGGGTGTCTGCTCCATTAACCAAAAGGATGCCCCTTGTTTTAATCCTCTTGTCAAATCATGTGACATCGCTGCCTGAAATGGTACTGCATCATGCGCTGGATAGTTGTCCCAACTCACAAAATCCATTTCTTTTGCCCATTTCTGATAATCCAAATCTTTATAAAATCCCATTAAATTTGTGGTTACCGGAATTTCAGGTGTTATTTTTTTAATTTCATCCCGCTCTAATTGGTAGCAGGCAAGCAGACTCTCTGACTGGAAACGCCGATAATCCAGCGAAATACTTTGGAAATTTGTCCTAGTATAATCCCAGAACCACTCCTCTGACTGCAAATTTGGCACTACAACATCCTCCCAGTCATACATTGTATGCCCCCAGAAAGCCAGATTCCATACGCGGTTTAATTCTTCTATTGTCTGATACCGCTCTTTAAGCCATTCCCGAAACGCTTTTTCACAGTTTTCACAATAACACAGTCCACCATATTCATTGGCTACATGCCATGCTACAATATTGTCGTATCCCTTATAACGTTCCGCAAGCTTTGACGCCAGCAGCGCCGAATATTTACGATAGGTTGGACTGTTCGGGCAAGAATTATGGCGGCTGCCGAACTTACGTTTTATCGCATTATGCTCTGTCCGCAGAATATCTGGATGCTTGCGTGCCATCCAAGCAGGATGCGCTGCCGTAGAAGTCGCCATACATACCTTTAACCCATTACTGCGTACCATTTCCATAATTTTATCAAGTTTTGAAAAATCATAGACATCATCATCTTTTTGCAGCATTGCCCAGCTAAAGACATTCAGCGTAACAATATCAATATGCGCAAGCCGAAACAAGCGCATATCCTCCTCCCAGATATCCTCACTCCACTGTTCAGGGTTATAATCCCCTCCATATACAATTTTCTTTACTTTTTCCATGTTAAAAATAGTTCTCCTTTCTAATATTTTTTAAATATATCTACATTCACTGCCTTCCCGCTGCTTTTTGCTTTTGCATGTGTAAGATCATACTCTAAAACGGTCGGATATCCATAACTTTCCACTGTCTGCTGCATCTGCTGCAAAAGAGCATCAAATTCTGCCTTATCCGCAGCAAATATCATAAGCCACGAATAATGCTGAATCGCATTTTTACACTGTCTGCGTATGGTTGTCTGTTCTAAAGTTTCCACAGGCGCAATATAAGACGTTCCTTCCTCAACCAAAAGCATATGATTTTTCTTTAGATATTCCATGGTGGTATCAGCGCCCATTACCTTTTCCCAGTCATCAGTAAGCTGCGAGGATTCCTGTTTGCGCACACTATCCCACAACGTATAGTAATAATAGTAGTTATCTTCACTCTTTTCACATTGTGCAACTGCCTTGTAGTTCAAAGCTGACGTTCCATCTCGCCACGTTCCTTCTCCATATTCTGCTGGCACAGTTACAGTTTCTGCATCCAACAGCGCTTTTACACCAAAATCTGTAAGATATGGCCCGTCCTCTCCCATTTCCCATGTAAGCCCTTGCGGGCCTGCCGCTGCCGCTAAATTTCCACTATTAATATAAATTCCATCTGAGGAATACAGCCAGTCAATAAAATCAATTAATCGATCGGGATCCTTTGCCTGCGCACCAACCGCAATTACACAGCTTTGATTCCCATAAGGCTTACAGCCGAAAGAATAAATCTGCATATCCTGAATCGATGCCATCATATAACCTTTTCCAGATTTTTTATTCTCTTTTGTATTATACGCTGTCTGTCCCAACCAAGGCCACGGTGAAAATAGAATCTGTCCCTGCTGGTATTTTTCAAAACATCTTTCGTAATTCTGGCTAACGGATTCTGGATCTATCAATCCCATTTGATTCGCTTTAAAATAAAACTGCAGCATCCGAATATACAAGGAATCACTGTCCATAATACTTTGATAATCGCTGCCATCTGCTTTTGCCAGCACAAAACCATATTCATCATAGCCATAAAAACAGCAAAGTTGTTTTACTGCATTGACCATATTGTCATCCCATTCTTTAAAAAAGGAAAACCCATATGTTTTCTGCCCATTTTCACCTATTGGCGCCAATTCCTGCATCTGGCTTAAAACAGGCAGAAGATCCTCTAATGTCTGAATCTGAGGATAACCAAGTTTTTTGTAATAGTCCCATCGGATATATGGGCCAAACGCTGGTTCAACTGCTTCACTTGGCATATCCGGCGGGTTTAAAGATACTTCCGAGGGAATTGCATAAATTCCTTCCCGTGGCAGACTGTTATTCAAATTGAAAATAGCATTCTGATATTTCATAATCTGCTTATTTTGCAAGGAATCTTCCATATTATAAATAAGTCCGGCATTAACCAGATCATTCAATACACCTTTCTCTGCACGGAAAATAATTAAATCCCCCATATTCCCCGCTGCGGCGCGTACTTCAAAAAGTGTATCACGCCCACCAGCTACATTTGGTGCAATAATATTTAATTCCATATTAAATTTTTTCTTTACAATCTCGCCAAACCATCCATGCTGTATGCCCTGATAATTTGCCTGTGTATCAAATACATCCACTACAATAAATTCTTCATAAGGGCATTCCTCCTCTAAATCGTCCACATCCAAACCGTCCTTGTTTACAGCTGTAGAACAACCAATAATACAAGATGAAATAATTGCAATACATAGTATACTTACTTCTGCCTTTCTCAAAATAATACTTCCTACTCTTTTTCTGTATAAATTTTCCATATCCAGACCTCGCGGAAACACTACGTTTATTAATACCCTTAACTCAAAAATTCTCTTTACAAACACCAAATTTTTCAATTTGACATTTTTCTAAAATTCTCCTATACTAAAGTTATATTGTAATAATTTGGTATAGCAATTTTATGCATATTGCATAATTTTCTCTATTAGATTCTATTTTACTTTAGGAGGCTTCCATATGGAAACACTATTTATAGCAGACGACGAAAAAACAATACGAGATGGCTTAAAATGCATTGTAAACTGGGAAGAACTGGGATTTTCTATCTGCGGAGAAGCATCAAACGGAGAAGATGCGCTATCCGGTATCCTAAAAAACGCACCAAGCCTTGTGCTTTTGGATATCCGCATGCCCAAGCTTATGGGTGTCGATATTATTAAAATCGCCCGTGAACAAGGTTTTCAAGGCAAATTTATTATTTTAAGCGGCTATTCTGATTTCTCCTACGCACAGGCAGCCATCCGATACGGCGTAGACTTCTATCTTACGAAACCCATTGATGAGGACGAACTGCTTGAAGCCATCCGAACGATATACGCTGCACTCCAGAGTGAACGACAGAACAAGAATCATATTGCACTCTACCGTGAAAAAGCGAAAGACGTTATTCTCCACGACTTAATTGTAGGTACGTTGCAAATAGGCGATGAATATGGTTTATCCACTGCTGCGCTGCAAAATATGGAACTGGAAGCAGCCATTTACCAAGTGGTAATTTACGAAAAATTTGGCCTGCTTCCCGAGGACAGCAGCTACAGTTTTGCAGATCTTTTAAATATCACCAATAACGGTAATCACTCATTTGAACACTTTGAAGAAGATCACAAAAACGTAATTCTTTTAAAAGGTGATTTTGCATTACGCCGTTTTGGAGATTTCCTTGCACATTATGAGAAAACACCACAGAAAGGAAGTCCTATGGACAGCCTGTTTCTTGCATATGGACGCCCTGTGCAAAGCCTTGGGGAAATATATTTATCCTATCAAGAAGCAAAAGCACTGATTCAGCGGCGATTTTTCTGTATTCAAGGGCAGCATACACTTGGGTATACGGAACTGCCCAATATCGCGGCTGGAAATCACGCAATTAATGATGCAATGTTTGCCAAATACAGTGACGCAATCGTAAATTTTTTACAAATTTCGAATCGTAAACAGGTAGCTGCCACATTGTTTTCACTAGAAGACGACCTCTATTGTTGTGATAATTCCATTGAACAGATTAAACTGTTCTTAATAGATTTATTTCTGCAAATGAAAGAAAACATTAAAAAGATATATGGAAGTACACATATCACTTTCCCTTCAAATTCTGCAATTATCGACTATATAGAAAGCTGCCACTATTTATATGAAATTATCCTCTATATTTCAGAACAAGTCAAGGCAATTATGGATATTACAGATAATTCTTCACGAGAATCCATACTTGAAGATATCCTCTACTACATAGATAACAATTATCAAAACAATATTAAATTGGAATCAATTGCACCGCTTTTTGGCTATAATAGTGCCTATCTTGGTAAATTGTTTACAAAGGCAATCGGTGAGAATTTTAACTCCTATGTAGACCACCGGCGCATAGACCATTCCAAGAAACTGCTGGAACAACAAAGTATTAAAGTATACGAAATATCCGAGCAAGTAGGCTACAAAAATGTTGATTATTTTCACAAAAAGTTTAAAAAATATGTAGGAATCAGTCCTGCGGAATATCGTAAACAATTGCGCGGAGAATAATGCTAATAAAGTGAAAAAATCCCACAGCGGCATCGCCGCTGCGGAATTTCTCATCAAATTTACTGATTCCTCTTACTCTGCCAATGCTGCCTTCTCTGCAATAATATCTGTTAACATACTCTCTGCCTCAGCCATTCCTGTGCTTTCAAAATCTGCTAACATCTTGTCATAGTTTGCATCGAAATCAGCTTCTGTTCCTGTTACACACTTAATCAATGCAGACCAAGCGATTTCATCCAATTTATCCGTGATTTCCGTAAATTCCATCGGTGTTACAAGTGCCCACAAAGGTGGAAAATCTGGTGTTTCAAATTCATCTGGCTGCGGGAACATATCTACCAGAAGCTCTACACCCCACTTTTCAACTGCTGCTTTTTCTTCCTCATTATACTCTACCATAACAGCTTCTTTGCTTGTTGTGTTGTAAGGACTTCCTGTCGGGTCAAGGATGCCGTCACCATATGATGGGAACGGATAATTGTGGAAACCTACACCCGTCTTTTTAGAGTAATCCTGATCCTCTTGGCTCTGCTTAATTTCTTCATCAGAACGATAACGATGTCCACTCTCGTCAAGGAAGTAGTTAACGCCTTCAATACCCCATTTTACCAGTACCTGACCTTCGTCAGATGCAATATAATCAATAAACTTAATTGCTGCAACAGGGTCTTTACAGCTCGTTGTAATACCAACACCAGTACCTGTTGTCAAACCTTGATACATTAATACCGGGCATTTTGTTTCCTTATCCATTGTCAAAGGAAGTCCACAATATGTAGAACCATATTTTCCGTCTGCCTTCAGAACTTTCTCGCCGTCCAGATAATCCCAATCCTTATCCAAAAGAGCAACAACACGACCAGAAGCAATCTTTGCGATATAATCCTCATGAGTCTGTGTAGCAAACTCAGGGTCTAAGATACCTTCGTTATACATACGGCATAACCAGCGGAAATACTCTCTTTCCTTCTCAGAACGGAATTTGTAGATTGCCTGATTATTCTCATCAATAATCCACTGACCATTATCTGGTGCACCATCCGCAATAGCGCCTGCTGGATTGCCTAATGTAATCAACCAATGCCAGTCAGATGTAGACAAAGTAATACCAATTCTGTCAAGTCCCTCCTCTGTTTTAGGACTGGACGCTATATAATCCTTAATCATTGTTTCAAATTCTTCTAATGTATCTGGAAGTTTATAGTCTTTTGCTTTTAATGCGTCCCATTGAATTTGTGCAGAGCCACAGTCTTTATACTTTGTACCACCTACATTGTAAGCAGATAACTGATAAATTGCTGGATCATCTTTGGATTCTCTTAATTTTCCGAACTCATCTCCATAAAGCTTCTTGATATTTGGACCATACTGCTCAATTAAATCTGTCATATCAATTAATGCGCCTGCATCAATTAAGCTGCCTGCAGACCCTTTTGCAAAAATAATATCGGGATAATTCTGTTCTGCAATCATCAATGCTACGGATTCGCTCTCATCATTTCCACCAATAGGACGCTCTAATTCTAACTTAACACCTGTTTTTTCTGTTAATACCTGTGCTACCGGATCGGTCCAAGGATCGTCTTGGTTTGCATCCGCATTGAAAAACCTTAACGTAACCACCTCACCGTTGTTTGCCGGCGTGCTGGTATCTCCTGATGTATCTGCGTCCCCTGCGCTGCTTGCATCATCATTACTTGCTGACGCGCTATCATTCGTATTGGTGTTAGTGTTAGAAGCACTGTTGCTGTCATTATTTCCACCACAACCGCCAAGAACACCTGTTACCATTACTGCTGCTAACAGTAACGCACAAATCTTTCTTTTTTTCATACTGTTTCTCCCTTCTGTTTCTAAATTTCTTTTATATTTGTATGGCTGCACTGCTGCGCAGCCATAGAAATACCGCATCAGTCTTTTACTGCGCCCACGGTCATACCGCCTACAAAATACTTCTGTAAGAATGGATATACGATAATAATAGGCACGGTTGCAATAATTGTAATTGCCATACGCACGGAGAGAGGTGATACAGCGTTGCGTATCTGTTCTGCCGCGTGCGGGTCAATTTTTATTGTCGCCGATTCCATGATCTCATACAGGACATACTGCAGAGTCGGAAGCTTCTTTGCATAAAGATATGTATCCATAAAGGAGTTCCACTGTCCTACTGCCATAAACAATGCAACGGTTGCCAATACTGGCTTGCAAAGCGGAAGAATAATCTTTGCCCAAATAATAAAGTCGTTGGCGCCATCCACCCTTGCCGCTTCCTGCAGCGCAATGGGAAGTCCTTCAATAAAGGAACGAACCAAAATAATATTGTAAACCCATATCAATCCCGGAATAATATAGACCAAGAAATTGTTACCCATCTTTAAAGTTCTCATTAATAACAAATACTCAGGAATCAAACCACCGCTAACATACATTGTAATTACAAATAAAATGGTAAACGGCTTGTTAAAATAAAAATCTTTTCTACTGAGAACGTATGCAAGCATTGCTGTACATACTACACCAAGACCTGCACCAAGCAATGTTCTTGCAACTGATAGCATCATTGGTGTCATTAAGTCATTTTCCTTAAAAACATAAGTATAGTTGCTTAATGTAAACTGTCTTGGGAAAATAAAGTTAATATTGCGCATTGTATCAATCGGGTCATTAAACGATATCGCAAGCACATTTAAAAACGGATAAAGTGTTAGTATTATAATAAAAATAAATACCACCAGCAATATGTAATCCAAAATATTATCGCGGCTCTTTATTTTGTTACTGCTCCCTGCTTTTGCCACAGTCATCCCCTCCTTTATATCAATCTGCTCTCGCCGAGCCAGCTTGCCACTTTATTTGCAATAAAGAGAAGTGCAATACCGACTACCGACTGGAACATACCGATTGCGGTACCTAAGCCGTAGTTGCTGTTTCCAATACCTCTGATATATGCAAACCACGAAAGTACCATTGCGTGATCCTGTACAATACCGTTGCTCAAAAGCATCTGACGCTCCATACCAACATTTAATGCGCTGCCGATACTCATAATCAACAATACAACAACGGTTGGTTTAATGCCCGGAAGTGTAATATGCCAAATTCTTTGAAGTCTGTTAGCGCCGTCCACTTTTGCCGCCTCATACAAACCTTGGTCAATTCCTGCCATAGCGGAAAGATATACGATGGCATCCCAGCCGACTTCCTTCCATACATTAATCATACAGACAACCAGCCAAAACAGTGGTGAATTGGTACTCATTAATCCAAGCTTTGTGCCAAGCAGCGTATCAAGCATACCACCATCATTTAAAACCATTTTCGCAATACTGGCGATAACCACCCATGATACGAAATGCGGCAGATAAGAAATTGTCTGTGTAATCTTCTTAAAACGGTTAAAGCAGATTTCATTCAACATTAACGCAAAGATAATCGCCATTGCTGTTCCCAGCGCAATTCCTAAGATACTAAGTCCAATGGTATTGAGCATCGTCTGTCCAAATATACGGTCGGTAAATGCCTTTGTGAAATTATCAAGCCCAACAAACTCCCGTTGCCAAACTGGCACTGCAAAAGTTTTGGGTCTAACATCCT
>ERZ778496.984-NODE-984-length-22843-cov-4.875900_pt1 | contig 22843 bp, 18 predicted proteins | sample MGYA00433099_ERZ778496 | MGnify/ENA primary metagenome ERZ778496 (study PRJEB29527, sample SAMN07138962) | mouse gut metagenome | material: feces | host: mouse | place: China:Nanjing | collected 2016-01-25 ...
CTCTATGTCTTTTGATTGGTTGAAAATCATTAAGTTCTTATCCCGAACTCGCGTTATGGGGTAAAACGGGATAAAACAGCAATGGCCAAGAAAATCAGTTGTTTCTCAGCCATTGATTATCGGGTTGTTGCTTATTGCTTAGTATTCGTCTTCGTTGAAGAGGAAGTCTTCTTTGGAGGGGTAGTCGGGCCAGATTTCTTCGATGGATTCGTAGGTTTCGCCTTCGTCTTCTATTTCCTGAAGGTTTTCGATCACTTCAAGCGGGGCGCCTGAGCGCATGGCATAGTCGATGAGCTCGTCTTTGGTCGCGGGCCAGGGAGCGTCTTCGAGTTTTGATGCAAGTTCGAGTGTCCAGTACATGGCTATGATTGTTTTGATTGTTCGTTATTGTCCTTTTTGCGATCCGCTTTGCGTGCGGGGAGCGCAAAAGTAGTGATTCTTTTTCTTTTGGCAAACGTTTTGCGTCAGAAAAAGTTTATAGGCGGATTTCATGGAAATGCCGAGGAATCCGTCATAGAAACTTTCATGTGATCTTTGTTTCGTAGAAGCCTCATTGAGGACGGCTGATGGAGATGGCTCATTGTGGGAGTGGCGTGGCTCCGGGCGATCCAGGGCGAGGCCGCAGGTCAGTCTTCGAGGACTTCGCGGGCGTAGCGCAGCGCCTGCTGGCGTTCGCGGCAGGTAGCGCAGCTGCCGCAGTGCTGCGGCGTGCCGCGATAGCAGGAGTAGGTGTGGTCGTAGTCGACTCCCAGACGCATTCCGCGCAGTGCTATCTCGTTTTTTGTCAGTCCGGTGTAGGGAGCGGTGAGTGTGATTCCGGCGTAGGTGCCTGCTGAGATGGCGGCGTTGATGGCTTCGACAAACTGCGGGCGGCAGTCGGGATATACCTCGTGGTCGCCCGAATGGTTGGCCATCATCACGTGGTGCAGTCCGCGGCTTTCGGCTATTCCGGCGGCTATGGAGAGCATGATGCCGTTGCGGAAGGGTACGACGGTCGATGACATGTTGTCGCCGGCATATTGTCCGTCGGGCACAGCGTCGGGACCTTCGAGCAGGGAGCTTTTGAAGTATTGCTTCATGAATGCGAGTGGTATCTCGATTAGCTCGATGCCGGCTTTTCGGCACTGCCAGCGGGCGCATTCGGCCTCGCGTTCGTTCTGGTTGGCTCCGTAGGAGAAGTTGACGGCAAGGGCTATGCGCGGGGCGTATTCCCACAGCAGTGTGGTGGAGTCAAGTCCGCCGCTGTATATCAGCAATGTGTCTTTTTCCATGATCGTATGGTGTCGTTGTTGTGGAGGTTGGTCATTTGTCGGCCATGGCTGCGAGCATGCGCTGCCGGGCCAGTTCCTGATGCTCGTCGTCGGCGTATGATGCGAACGGGTGTATGGCAATGCCTCCGCGTGGGGTGAATATGCCTTTGACCTCTATATAGCGCGGATCCATGAGCCGCACGAGGTCGTTGAGTATGATGTTTACGCAGTCCTCGTGGAAGTCGCCGTGGTTGCGGAAGCTGAACAGGTAGAGTTTGAGCGATTTGCTCTCCACCATGCGCTGGCGCGGTATGTAGTTGATGATTATCTGCGCGAAGTCGGGCTGTCCGGTGATGGGGCAGAGCGATGTGAATTCGGGGCATCGGAGTGTCACGAGATACTCTCTGTCGGGATGCCGGTTGACAAACGATTCGAGCAGTTGGGGCGCGTAGTCGGTGGGATATTGGGTGGCTTTCGACTGTCCGAGCAGCGAAAGGTTGTCGTCGTGTCGGTTCTGATCCATGTGGGTGATGGTTGGATTGTATGTGTGGGGTTGTTTATTGCCGCGATGCGCTGAAGGCGCAGAGGTCGGCATAGAGTTTCATTATCTGTGTGCCGTAGTGGTTGTTGGCGGCCCATCGTCCGTTGAGGTCGTGCCATGTCGATGCCACTCCGCGACTGACGAGGCTGAACCGCGGGTCGACCAGTCCTTCGCCTTTAGGCAGGCGTCCGGTGCTGGCGTAGGCGTATAGATGCTGTATCTGGGCGGTCACCCCTTCGCGGGGATCTTTGAAGGCGTGTCCGCGGATCCCTTTGCGAGTCACTCCGAGTCCGCAGTAGTTGTGTTGCTCGGGTCTGACGGCTGTGCCGCCGGTGTAGAGAAACCATCCGGTCTCGAGTATCGACTGGCACAGCGCCACGTCGCCGCGTATGCCGTAGATCTGTCCGACGTCGTAGAACGCCTGCGCTATCTCGATAGGGAAGTCGGGATTGCGCTGGCTGACAAACAGCCACATCGTTTCGGGATCGATCTGCGTGGGACCCATGATCGCTTCGTCGCCGGAGAAGAAATTTACGGCGAAGGAGGGTGATTCGGCGGATTCCTCGGCAGGGGTGTCGAACGAGTCAAACACTATGTCGTCGGGAATTGCGATGGTGTCGGTGTGTATCTTGCGGAGCGGCTTGGCGATGCGAGGTTTTTTTCGGCGCGGCTCGGCGTAGACTCCGGAGCCGGCCAGCATCGTGGCTACGACGAACAGTGCTATCAGCCGTGTCCACTTCATGACCTTACCCCTCCTTCTGGCGAGCCTTGCGCAATGTGTCGAGAACGTCGCTGCCAAACAATACCCAGGCCGAGGCGCCGACTACAGCGAGGAATACGCATCCGACGAGTATCAGCATTTTCGATGGCTTGGAGGGTGCGAGCGGTACGGTGGATGGCTGCACGACGGTGAACACCGGGGTGATCTCCTGCACCTTGGCCTTGGCCACCTGAAGCTGCTGGGCGGTGGTGTTGTAGAGGTTGAAGGCGAGAGCCTGCTCGTTCTGCAGGCGCTCCTCCTCGTTGCGTTTGGAGCGGAGTATTATGCCCTGGTTGTTGTCGACGTAGCTGGCGTAGCGCTGCTGGGCCTCGTAGTAGGCCTGTCGTGCCTCGTCGTTGAGTTTCTGGGCATATTCCATATCCTTGCGTGCCTTGTTGGTGCGGTAGCCGATCACATATTCCTTAAGGCGTTCGGCCACCGTGTCGGCCAGCATGGCCGATACCATGGGATCCTGCATTGTCACGCTGATGCTGATGACCGATGTCTTGGCCGCCGATTCGACGCTGACTCTCGATGCCAGGGCGGCGGCTATGCCGCTTTCGTCGGGGGTGAGTCGGAATGCATCGGGCTTGCGGAGGTCGTCGCCGGCGTCGTCGCTGCCGCTGAAGAGGCTTCTGATTCCGCCAATGGCGCGTGCGGGCAGCGAGGTGATGTAGCTCCACCATGGCGCTGAGATCTCTTCGGTGAGATAGCGGCGTACGGTGATGGTGTCGTTGCCTTCTCTGTCGGTCACCTTGACGTCGAACAGTCCGATGGCGAAAGGCACCGAGCTGACAATGTCGGGATAGAGCTGCGTGCCAATGGCGTCGGCTCCGGTGCTTGATCCGGCCGATATGCCGGCCATGGCGGCAAGCGCTCCGAGGTTTCCGCTCATGCCCTGGTTGTTGGTGGCTTCCGGCGCGAGCTTGATGGTGGTGGTGTATTCTTTCGGGATCGAGAATGCTATCACGATTCCGGCCACCGCGCCGTAGATGGCCCAGCGGAGCAGTGTGCGGCGTCCGTTCCAGAGCTTGCGTGCGAGTTCGAGCAGATCTATCTCCTGCTGATCGTCGTCGGGCGCCATGTGGCTGCCGTCGGTCAGTTTGTCGCTTTTGTCGTTGGTCATCACTTCTTGAATATTGAGTAGATGGTGGCGGCCATGGTGCCGAGCGATGCGAACGAGCTTACATAGCTGATCACCTGTGCCCAGTTGGTGCCGCCGGTCTTGGGTTTGGACGGCACGATGATCTGGCATCCCGGTTCCAGAACCGAACCTCCCTTGGCGCGTGCCACTGTGCCGTTCATGTAGACGATGAACACCTTGTTCTTGCGTGCGCGTTCGCCATATCCGCCGGCCTGGTTGATGTAGTAGTCCACCTTCTTGCCGGGCACGTAGCCCACCACGTTGGGGAACATCACGTCGCCTGATATCTTGACGGTGCTGACCTCTTCGGGTATGATAAGCTTGTCGCCGTCCTTCAGCACCAGGTCATAGTAGCTTCCGGGCTGCGAGAGCGCTTTCTCCAGCTCTATGCCTACGGAATATACGTCGCTGAGCGAGAGCTGCTCTATGTTGATCGAGTCCTCCGACTGCGACATGGCGAGTTTGAGCGACTCGTCGCGTGCGGCCTTCTCGTCGTCGGTCATCTTGCGCATCAGTCGGGCGCCCTTGAGATAGGCTCCGTCGGTGACGCCTCCGGCGCGTCGCACTATGTCGCTGATGCGTTCGTTCTTGCGCTGCAGGGCATACTGTCCGTCGAACAGCACTTCGCCGTCGACCTCGATGAGCTTCTGTGTCTGGTAGCCGGGAGAGCGGCGCACTTCCACGATGTCGTAGGGTTTGAGCTTGAATTCGGGATCGCCGCCGAGCACGAGGCCGTCCTTGAGGGCGAAGGTGAATATCTCGGCTGTGTTTTCGGTGGGTTTGAGACTCTGCGGGTCGATGATGCGGCGCGAAACTTCGACGCGTGCGGTCGATGCGCCCTGCAGCAGACCTCCGGCCATGACTATGAGGTCTTCGACGGTGGTGCCTTCGGCGTAGGGGTAGTCGCCGGGGCTGGTCACCTGACCGTTGATGGTCAGTTCGCCGTGGTCGACGATTTCATGCACGCTCGCCACCACGAGTATGTCGTTGGGCAGTAGCTTTACATCGGACGCCCGTCCGGCAAGAATCTCGCCGATAGCCACACCCATTGCCTTGAGCGTCTCGCCCTCGCCTTCGCGGTAGAGTATTGCGCGTGTGGTGAATGCGTCGTCGGCCAGTCCCTGTGCCTGCTTCAGCAGCGAGCGGAGTGTCATCGTGTCGTCGCCGATGGCATACATGCCCGGACGCATCACGGAGCCGCGCAGCTCCACGCGGTTGGTAAACCGGTCAACGACCGTGCCTACCTTCACCACATCGCCGTCGCGAAGCTGATAGGTGTTGAAGTCGGCCTTCTCCACGTTGTAGATCTCGTTCTGCTGGCCGGTCGGACGGCTGACGGTCACCAGTTCGCTGAATGCGTCGCCGGCGAGGCCTCCCGAATATCCGAGCAGCTTCTGGAGCGACTCGCCCTCGCGGATCTCATAGAACATCGGGCGTTTGACGCCTCCCTCCACGCTGACAAGATTTTCGTAGGGGGGCACTATGATCACGTCGCCCTCCTGCAGTCTGACGGAGGCCGAGTTGGCGTGTCCGCCGAAGAGATAGTCGTAGATGTCAACGTCGAGAAGACGGCTTCCGTTGCGTATCACGTGGATGTTGCGGAGCGTGCCTATGTCGTTGATGCCTCCTGCGCGGTAGATGGCGTTGAACACTGTGGAGAACGGCGACAGCCTGTAGGATCCGGGTATGTTGACCTCGCCCATCACGTTGACGAGTATCGAGCGTATCTGTCCGAGGGTGAGGCTTACGTCGGTCTCATCCTCGGCTACTCCCGCATATTTGGTGGCGAATGCCTTGCGCAGTCTGTCGTTGGCTTCGGCCACGGTCAGGCCGTTGAGATAGACCGGTCCGATCTGTTCGATCATGATGCGTCCTTCGGGCGATATGACGTCGCGTATCTCATCCTCGCTGGCTCCCCATATGTCGATGACCACTTCGTCGCCCGGTCCGAGGCGGTAGTCCGACGGGGTTGCCATGTTTTCGTTCGGCTCGAATGTGAGCGCCTTGTTGTTGAATAGATCATGACCGAATATCTTGCGCTTGGCCACGGTGTCCTGAAGCAGTGCGAGCGAGTCGGGTGTCATGACGTCAAACACCTCGGTCATGGTCGAGATGGTCTTGTCGTCGGGTTCGAGGGCTTTGCGCAGACGGCTGTCGCGAGTGCCTTCGAGTTTGCCTAAGGCAGTGGTGGAGCCGTCCTTGCTTTTCTTGGTCTTGGTGTCGGATTCGATGCCTTCGTATTTTTCACGCAGCCGCTCTATCTGTTCGGGTGTGACGCCTTTTGCGAGCAGTTCCTTGCCTATCTGCTGTTCGGTTTTGCCGACAGCGCTCTGGCGCTTGATGTAGTCGATTACCTGTTGGTCGGTCATTTTGGCCCATGCGGTCAGAGCCGTGAGCATGGCGGCTATAATGAGGCCGAAACTGAAAAATCTCTTTGACGTCATCAGTCGTTGTTGTTGTGCGGTTGGTTGTCGGAATCTTTTTCTTTGGTCGGATTTTCGTGATCCATGAGCTTCACGCCGAGGCGGCGTTCGCGGCTGCGTATGTGTCGGGTGAGCCACAGGTTGGCCAGCGTCCAGAGCAGGATGTCGAGTATGAGCAGCAGGTTGACTTCTATATAGCGCGACAGCAGTATGTTGGCTATGCTGAAGGTTATGGATGCCACCACGATGAGCACCATGGCAAGGTGCTGGTTGAGTCCGATGGCCAGCATCTTGTGGTGGATGTGGGTCTTGTCGGGGAGAAACGGGTTGCCGTGGCGGCGCACGCGGTGGAGAAACACCCTCACTACGTCAAAGCACGGGATGATCAGCGGCGAGACGGCCAGAATCATCGGGTTGGTGCGGAATGTGGGGAATTTGTCGGGCGACCATTGCAGCAGCGCGAGTCCCAGGAAGGCAAGGAGCAGTCCGATGGTCAGGCTGCCGGTGTCGCCCATGAATATTTTCTTTTTGCGTTCGGCGCTTCCGAATACGTTGTAGTAGAAAAACTGCATCAGCACTCCGAAGCAGGCGAACGACAGCATGGCGAAGATCGGCTTGCCGATCATCAGGAACGCTGTGCCGTAGATGATGAACGCCGCGCTCGAAAGCCCGGATGCGAGGCCGTCGATGCCGTCGATGAGGTTGATGGCGTTGACCACATATACCACGATAAGTATCGTCAGCGGAATGCCGAACCATGGCGAGATATGACCCAGGCCGATGATGCCGTGGAGGTCGTTGACATACATTCCGGCTCCGATGAGCAGCACGGCGCAGAATATCTGCACGACAAACTTGGCGCGGTAGCGCACTCCGATCAGGTCGTCGGACATTCCGGTGAGGTACATGAGCAGCAGCGCGCACAGTCCGAACGATATGGCCTGGGCGTTGATGCGCATCATGTTTTCCATGTCGGTGTTGCCCATGAGTATCGACATGCCGAGAAGCAGCGACACGCTGAACAGGATCACCGGCGTGAAGGCTATGCCGCCAAGGCGGGGCACGGTGCCGCGGTGGATCTTGCGCTCGTCGGGCATGTCGAACAGTTTGCGACGGTACGACACCAGAAGAATCTGCGGAATCAGTATTCCCGCAAAGAGGACGCTCAGCAGCGTCGACAGGAAGCAGCAGATAATCCAGGTGGTCATATATCGGTCTGAATAAAAGTGTGAGCAGAATGGAGAGTCACTGTCATCTTGCTTTTAAGGTTAGTGTTAAGGCATCCCAGCAGAGCGCCGATAGCGGACGCGGTTTGCAAAATTACTAAATTAGTGTGGCTTCGGCAAATGATTCGGTCAGAATTTCTTCATCGTGATCCTTGCCTTGTCGGATGTGACGACGAGTGTCTGGTGGTTGAGATGCTCTATCTTGAAAATGGTCGGCGAGGCGTAGATGCCCCACGGTGCGAGCTGATCGGTGCCGTAGGGAAATTCGAGCGTCAGCCGTCTGTCGGTTTTGTCGTAGGTCATGTTGGCGGTGGCCTTCACTCCCGGGTTGGTGAGGTTGGCCGTGTGGAGATAGAGGCAATAGAAGAGGGTGTATGGCTCGCTGACGGTGTTGTCGTCGAGGTTTTCAACTGTGATCACGCGCCACTGTCCGTCGAGATCGCCGTTGATGCCGCCTTTGCGGCATGAGGTGGCGGAGATAATGATCAGTATGGCGGCCAATATGGCTGCGGCGCAGTTGGTTGTGTGCGGTCTGTTCATAGCCATCCGGTCTTTTTGATTGATAGCATGGCGCCACGGCTCGGTCCGAGCAGGGATCCTCCGTCGGTGGCAAATGATATGGTTCCCGACCATCCTTTGAGCTTTGGCGGACGGATGGTGGCTTCGAATAGTGTGTTGACGTTGCCAAGCACTCTCGGTGTCGGGGCGTCGTAGGTGCCCCAGCTGCGCGAATAGCTCAGGAGCATGCGCCAGGTGAGCCACGGCACGGGGTTGCCCTCGACGCCGAGATGATGGCCCTTGATACGGTTGTGTCTGAACGACAGGGAGCCGTCGCGGTTGTAGACCGGCGATATGAGCAACGGATTGCCTATGCCCATGCCCCAGTGCTGCCATCCGGCGTAGATGCCGTGGTTATAGTATTGGTCGCGTCCGCTCACCTGTTCGGGTATCTCCGGAGTGTGATCCCAGTAGACCGGGCCGGCCTGGTCTTTGGTGTAGAGATATTCATAAACTAAGGCGCTGACTATCGGGTTTTTGGGCAGGTTGACCTCCACGCCCAGAAGCATGTCGCGCCATGTGTAGTCGAAAAACATCATCGAGTGGTCCTCGAAGAAGTGCTCGTAGTAGAGTGCCGCCGACCAGTCCGACTCCGCCGGTGCCCATTTGAGGCGGAAATCCCATTCGCCGGTGTGGTTGCCATAGACGTTGAGCTGTTCCGACGAGGGGGTGTCGCCTCCTCCGGCCGATGGCCAGAATACCTTGATCCAGTCCTTGAAGCCGTTGGGCATGTCGATGACTTGACCTTGGAACATAGACTGTCCGCCAAACTGGGCGCCCATCTGAAGTCCGGCTTCGAAAGTGAGCGGGAAGCGCTGTGTGTCGCCCACCATGAGCGTGCCGCCTTTGGAGTGGAACAGCACGTGCTTGGTGTGGCGCGCTCCGTTCTTGGCGGCGTGGCGCTGCCAGCTGTCGTCGGTGAAGGCTCCGTAGGCCAGATAGCCCTTGATGCCGATCCATCCGTTGGTAAACGGCACTTTGACGTAGTCGGGCAGCGACAGCCGTGCCTGCGGTATGGGGCGGGAGTTGTTGGAGAAAAGCAGGTCGCCGCTCGACAGGCGCAGGTTGTTGAATCCTCCGGTCCACTCCTTGGATCCCACCGACAGCTCGGCATTGCGGTAGCGCAGGTCGGCGTAGAGTTGCTGCACCACAAACGACGAGGTGAAGTTCCAGGGTACAGCCAGATCCACTCCGGCGCCCCACGTAAGGCGTCGGCCCTCTTTGCGGGCGTCCTTGAACAGCGACGCGCGCACGTAGCCGTTGTTTTTCTCGATCGACGACAGGCCGAAGCGGTTGTTGACGAGCCAGAAGGGGGTGTTGGCTCCGGAGCTGACGGTGGCGTTGACCTCGGCCGAATATCTGAATGTGCTGTCGGGCAGCTCTATGGCCGGAGCGCACAGAGCCGACGCAGCCGTAGTGAGAAGCGCGGTTAACAGTCGTATATGTCTCATTAAGGAGAAATGATTTGGTTTTGAGGGTGCAAAGTTACTATATTTATTCCCAATAACAAAACAGTTAGCGTCTGTGGTACATCATTTCACCTGATGATGGCATAGTTGTGGAAATATTTGCTAATTTTGTGAAAAATCAATGGATTTCGTTTATAATTTTCAATATACAGATTTATCATGAAGAAAACCATTCTCGCCGCGCTCGCGCTTGTCTGCGCGTTGGTGTCGGCGTCGGCCGCTCCGGGCGGTACGAATCCAAAGCCTTTCGTGGTGCCTGAGGTGCGCCAGTGGCAAGGCTCGAAGGGAGTGCTGAACATCACCACGTCGTCGCGCATAGTCGTGGCTGATCCGGCTCTGCGGGCTGTGGCCGACTCTCTCGCCGCCGACTGGCAGCGCATGTTCGGCACTGCGCTCGAAGTGGTGTCGGGCAAGGCTGCGGCCTCCGATGTGGAGCTGAAAATCAAGGCTGACCGCCGTCTTGGCGACGAAGGATACACGATGACCGCCGACAGCCGTCTGACCATATCGTCGCCTACCCCTACAGGTGTCTACTGGGGTACGCGCACGCTCCTGCAAATCGCGCAGCAGACTCCCGGACAGGCTGTCCCGAAAGGCAAGATCACCGACTGGCCCGACTATCCGGTGCGCGGCCTGTCGCTCGACGTAGGGCGTAAGTTTTTCCCGCTCGATTATGTCGACGATCTGGTAAAGGTGCTGTCGTACTATAAGCTCAATTCGTTGCGTCTGCATCTCAACGACAACGGCTTCCCGTATTATTTTGCCAATGACTGGGACAAGACCTATGCCGCATTCCGCATGGAGAGCGACACATTCCCCGGATTGACTTCGCGCGACGGCTACTACACGAAGCAGCAGATGCGCGACCTGCAGCGCACGTCGGCAGGCGATATGGTGGAGATCGTTCCGGAGATAGACATTCCGGCTCATGCTCTGGCATTCGCACGCTACCGCGGCATAGGCAGCAAGGAGTTCGGCGAGGATCATCTCGATCTGTTCAATCCGGCCACAATGCCGTTTCTCGACTCGCTTTTCCATGAATATCTTGGCGGTCCGGATCCGGTATTCACAGGCCGCTACATGCATATCGGCACCGACGAGTTCGGCAAGGATTATCCCGGATTTGACAAACAGAAGGAGACTGCCGAGCGATTCCGCGCCTTCATGGATCATTACATCCGCCTTGTAGAGGGCTACGGCAAGACTCCGTGGGTATGGGGGTCGCTGTCGACAGCTCCGGGCGAGACTCCCGTCAAGACGCAGGGTGTGATGCTCGACGCATGGTATAACGGTTATGCCGATCCCAAGGAGATGGCCCGCCTCGGATTCAAGATCAACTCAATCCCCGACGGCATGGTGTATATAGTGCCCAATGCCGGTTACTACCACGATTATCTCAACACCGAGTGGCTCTACAAGGAGTGGACTCCGGCGCGTGTGGGTTCGGTGCAGTTCGAGGAGCGCGACACGGCTCTCGTCGGCGGCTATTTCGCCGTGTGGAACGACCATGTGGGCAACGGCGTGTCGGTGCAGGATGTGCACCACCGCGTGATGGACGCTCTTCCCGTGATGGCTGCCAAGCTGTGGGACGGACCGTCGGTGACACTGCCCTACGACGATTTCAGAGCTGCCTCGCAGCAGTTGGCCGAGGCTCCCGGCGTCAACAGGCTGGCCCGCGTCGGCGATCCGCAGTCGGTGGTCTACGAGGCTGCACAGCTGCGCCCCGGACAGTCGACCGGCATTTCCGACGTAGGATATGATTGGACTCTTGAGTTCACTCTCGATGCAACGCCCGAAAAACCCGGAACGGTGCTGTTTGAGTCGCCCGATGCTAAGCTGTATCTCGCTGATCCCGTTAAGGGTATGTTGGGCTTCATGCGCGACGGCTATCTTTATGACTTCGGTTTCCGTCCCTATCCTGGCGAGAAGGTGGATATCCGCATCACCGGCACCAACAAGGCCACCCGCCTGTATGTCGACGGCAAGCTCTTCTGCAGCCTCGACAACACTACCGAGTGGTACAATGAGGGCAAGAACAAGATGTATCGCCTGCAGACTCTCGTGCTGCCTCTGGCCAAGGCCGGACAGTTTGAGAGCAAGGTGAGCGATCTGAAAGTGAGCAACTATATACGCTGATCCTGACAATAGGCCGGAGCCGTTCGGCTCCGGCCGATATACGAAACCGTCCCCTGCCGGCCGATATGGCTTGCAGGGGACGGTTTTTGTGTCGTAGCGTGAGTCTGACGTCTGCAGTGAGGTCGCGTCAGAGTCTGTGTCGGTTTACATCTTGGCGCGTATGGCGGCCGTCTCGTTTTCGTAGCCGGGCTTTTCGAGCAGCGCGAACATGTTGCGTTTGTAGGCCTCTACGCCGGGCTGGTTGAAGGGGTTGACTCCGAGCAGGTAGCCGCTTATGCCGCAGGCCTTCTCGAAGAAATAGATGAGCTGTCCGAGCCATTTCTCCTGAAGCGCCGGAAGTGTGATCTGGATGTTGGGCACTCCGCCGTCGACATGGGCTATGCGTGTGCCGAGCTCGGCCATTTTGTTGACCTCGTCGATGCGTTTGCCGGCGATGTAGTTGAGTCCGTCGAGATTGTCGCTGTCGGCGGGGACGCGCAGTTCATGGTCGGACGCGGCTACGGAGATGACGGTCTCGAATATGGTGCGCTCACCCTCCTGTATCCACTGGCCCATGGAGTGGAGGTCGGTGGTGAGGTCGACCGCAGCGGGGAATATGCCTTTGCCGTCCTTGCCCTCGCTCTCGCCGTAGAGCTGCTTCCACCATTCGCCGAAATAATGGAGCTTGGGGTTGAAGTTGGCAAGTATCTCGGTCTTTTTGCCTGCGCGGTAGAGCGCGTTGCGGGTGGCGGCGTAGAGCAGCGACTGGTTGTCGAGCGATGCTGCGGTTGTGGCGGCCTCCATCTCGGCGGCTCCGTTAAGGAGTGCGCGGATGTCGTAGCCGGCCACTGCGATCGGGAGCAGGCCCACGGGGGTGAGCACCGAGAAGCGTCCGCCCACGTTGTCGGCGATGACAAATGTCTTGTAGCCCTCTTCGGTGGCGAGCTGGCGCAGGGCGCCGCGCTTGGCGTCAGTGATGGCTACGGTCAGTTCGGCGGCTTTCTGCTTGCCGGCCTGCTGCTCGAGCTTCTCTTTGAGCAGTCGGAAGGCTATTGCCGGCTCTGTGGTGGTGCCCGACTTGGAGATCACCACTATGCCGAATCTCTTGCCGTCGAGGAGCTGCAGCAGCTCATGCATGTAGTCCTCTCCGATGTTCTGTCCGGCAAACACCACTTTCGTAGCGCCGTTGTCGCAGCGATAGGCTGCAAACGAGTCGCTCAGAGCCTCGATGACTGCCTTGGCGCCGAGGTATGATCCGCCGATGCCCACGCACACCACATATTCGCACTCCTTGCGCAGACGCTCGGCTGTGGCTATGATGTCGTCGACGAGGTCGGCTGTGGTTTCCGAGGGGAGTTTCACCCATCCGAGGAAGTCGTTGCCGGCTCCGCTGCCGTTGTCTACTTTGGCGAGCGCTTCGGATGCTTCAGGCAGCATGGCGCTTACGGTGCTTTCGGTTATGGGGCCGAAAGGGGTGGCGATGTGTACTTTGATGGTATCCATTTGATAAAGTGATAAGTTTCTGTAATATGCACTGCCGTCAGGCGGCGGATGCTCCTTCGGTGTATAACGGTCGAACGGGGAGTAGTGTTCACCGGATGGATCAGATGAACGTGTCGCTCATCTTGGCGATGGCCTTCGAGGGGTTGATGCCACGGTAGAGTATGTCGAACACTCCGTCGAGTATCGGCATAGGCACGTCGTAGCGCTCGTTGATCTCGTGGATGCATTTGGTGCCGTAATATCCTTCGGCGGTCTGCTCCATCTCCATCCTGGCTGCCTTGACGGAATAGCCGCGGCCTATCATCGAGCCGAAATTATGGTTGCGGCTGAAGCGTGAGTAGGAGGTGACGAGCAGGTCGCCGAGATACACGGAGTCGCATATCTGGCGCGGACGCGGATAGACGGTGTAGATGAAGCGTTCCATCTCCCTGATGGCGTTGCTGACGAGCATTGCCAGGAAGTTGTCGCCGTTCTTTAGTCCGTGGACTATGCCGGCGGCTATGGAGTAGACGTTTTTGAGCACGGCGGCGTATTCAATGCCGTCGACGTCGCTTGAGGTGATGGTCTTGAGGGTCTTGCCGCTAAGGCATGAGGCGAATTTCTCGGCCATGAACAGGTCGTGGCCTCCGACGGTCAGATAGCTCTGGCGGCCGAGTGCCACCTCTTCGGCATGGCATGGTCCGCTGACTACGAGGGTGCGTTCGGGAAGTACTCCGAACCGTCGCTGCATGTATGTGGATATGAGCTGGTTGCCGTCGGGTACGATCCCTTTGACGGCCGATGCTACATATTTGTCGGATATATCGATGGTGATCTTGTCGACGTGGGCTTTGAAATATGGCGACGGCATGACCAGCAGCAGCGTGTCGGCATTGCGGCACGCTTCGTTGATGTCCGACGAGAATTCGATACGCTCTATGTCGAAAATGACGTCGCTCAGGTAGGCCGGATTGCGCCGCAGGCGCTTGAAGTCGGCTATGCGGTCGTCGCGCCGCATATACCAGATGATCGATTCGCAGTTTTCGAGCAGGAGCTTAGCCAGAGCCGTGGCCCAGCTTCCTCCGCCCATGACGGCTATTGTACCTGGAAAGTTCATAGGTGGGTAATCGGTTTTGACAGGCGTCCGGCAGCGTTCGGTCTGAATGCTGTTGCCGTCGGTCGGTCGTTGAAACACTTCATGGTATGGTTGATGATCAGTTGTCCCGCTCCGGCAGGGGAGCCGCCGTCGGCAGGTGTCGGCCGGCGGCTCTCCGCTGTGGTGGCGGATGTCATTCTTCGGTCGATGCCGATGCTGCGGTGGCGATCCACTGCTTTACGTCATCGGCCGAGGGATTGGTCAGTCCGAGCTTGAACTTCTTGTTGAGTCCGCATAAATCCTGCTGCAGTTTGCCCGCCGACGCTGTCGCGGCGAATTGCTGCAGGGTCAGCACTCCGAGTTTGTGGAGCGCGGGCACCCATTCTTCGGCCACTCCTGCGGCGGCAAACTGTGCGGGAGTGTCGCGCCGGGCGGTCTTTTCGGGACGCATCTGTGGGAAGAAGAGCACTTCCTGTATGGTGGTCTGGCCGGTCATGAGCATCACCAGGCGATCCATGCCGATGCCCATGCCCGATGTAGGCGGCATACCGTATTCGAGGGCGCGGATGAAGTCCTTGTCGATGATCATGGCTTCGTCGTCGCCTTTCTCGCTGAGCTTCATCTGCTCTACGAAGCGCTCATACTGGTCGATGGGGTCGTTGAGCTCGGAGTAGGCGTTGGCCAGTTCTTTGCCGTTGACCATCAGCTCGAAGCGTTCGGTCAGCTCGGGGTTGTTGCGGTGGCGCTTGGTCAGCGGCGACATCTCGATGGGGTAGTCGATGATGAATGTGGGCTGTATGTAGCGGCCTTCGCACTTCTCGCCGAATATCTCGTCGATGAGCTTGCCTTTGCCCATAGAGGGGTCGACTTCGATGTCGAGCTGCGCGCACACCTGGCGCAGCTGTTCTTCGTTCATGCCGGTGATGTCGATGCCGGTGAATTCCTTTATCGAGTCGATCATGGTGACGCGCTTGAACGGTGCCTTGAACGATATGACGTTGTCGCCCACTTTCACTTCGGTGGTGCCGTTGACGTCGAGGCATATCTTTTCGAGCATCTTCTCGGTGAAGTCCATCATCCAGTTGTAGTCCTTGTAGGCCACGTAGATCTCCATGCATGTGAATTCCGGATTGTGGGTGCGGTCCATGCCTTCGTTGCGGAAGTTTTTGGAGAATTCGTAGACGCCTTCAAATCCGCCCACGATCAGACGCTTGAGATAAAGCTCGTCGGCTATGCGCAGATAGAGCGGTATGTCGAGCGCGTTGTGATGGGTCACAAACGGACGTGCCGATGCTCCGCCGGGTATCGACTGCAGTATGGGGGTCTCGACCTCCATGTAGCCGGCTGTGTTGAAGTATTCGCGCATGGAGTTGTAGACCTTGGTGCGCTTGATGAAGATCTCCTTGACGCCGTCGTTGACCACGAGGTCGACGTAGCGGCGGCGGTAGCGGAGCTCGGGGTCGTCGAACGCGTCGTAGGTCACACCGTCTTTCACTTTGACGATCGGAAGCGGGCGCAGCGACTTGCCGAGCACGGTGATGCTGCGGGCATGGACTGTGATCTCGCCCATCTGGGTGCGGAACACGAATCCCTCCACTCCGATGAAGTCGCCGATGTCGAGAAGTTTCTTCACTACGGTGTTGTAGAACTCCTTGTCTTCGCCCGGACAGAGGTCGTCGCGGCTCACATAGACCTGTATGCGGCCGCGTGAGTCCTGAAGTTCGATGAATGACGCCTTGCCCATGACACGGCGGCTCATGACGCGTCCGGCCACGGTGACATCGCGTGCGGGAGCGTCGTCGCTGAAGTCGCGTTTGATTTCGTCGGTGTAGGCTGTCACCTTGTATTCGGCAGCCGGATATGGTTCAATGCCGAGTCGTCTCATCTCTTCGAGGCTTCCGCGGCGCACTATTTCCTGTTCGCTCAGTTCAAGAATATTGGTCATAAGCTTGTATGTGGGTGCTTGGTATGAATGCTTTGATGCAATTTTTTGCAAATTTAGCCATTATTTTCCTAATAACAGCCTCTGTGCGGCCTAAAAACGCCGGAGTTGTCGCAGTCCGGCGTTTTTAGGCGTTTTAGCTGTCAGTGGCTATGTGTTGTGCTGCCGGTGTGGGTGGATCAGACGGTGCGGGGCGAGGTGCGCCTGGCGCCTGCGAACAGCCCGAAGCGGCGCGTCAGTATCCATGCCACGGCGAAGTAGAGCGCCGCCAGTCCCCATAGCATCATGGCGGGATGGCTCTGCTGGGCGAATGTGGCTCCGTTTGAGTTGAGGCGGATGAATCCCTCTATGCCCCATGTGGCGGGTATGAAGCCGCCGACAAGCTGCCAGAACGACCCCATGGCATAGCGCGGCCATGTGAGCCCGGAGAGGAAGAGAAACACTACAGATGTGAACACCACCACCATCAGCGAGGCTTCGCGCTCGGTGACGAACGAGGCCACGCAGAAGCCGAGCATCGAGGCGGCTACGGTCATAGGCAGGATATAGACAAGGCTGTCGAGCATCGAATCGAGGTGGGGCAGGGTGAACATCCATGGCACGAAATGGAGGGCATAGAGCGCCATGGGTATGTAGATCGTGGTGTAGCAGAGGGTCTTGCCGATAAGCGTGGCGGAGGCCGGAGCGTCGACCGACATAGGATCGAGGCCGCCGTTGCGCCGGCGGCGTTCGGCAGAACCGCCGGCGAGCATAGCCACGCCGAGTATCAGGCTCTGATGAAGTATGAGCACGAGCACTCCGGGCATGATGAACGAGGCGAAGCCCTGGGTGGGGTCGCCCATCATTACCGACTGGGTGTCGATCGGCGAGCCGCCGATGTCCTGGAGCAGCAGTCCGCCGGAGGCGATCTTCTCCTGCTGGTGGCGGGTAGCTATGGCCATCTGCAGGTCGGTGAGGTTGAACAGGGCCTGCCGGTAGCGCAGAAGCAGGCTGACGTCGGCGTAGTATGTGACGTTGGCCTGTTCGCCGCGGCCGAGCTGCCTGGCGTAGCCGGCGGGGATCTCGAGTATGCCGTACACTTCCTTGCGGTTCATCATGCGGCGTGCGGCCTCCATGTCGGGGGCATACTGGTAGACTTTCAGGCCGTCGGTGGCGTCGACCATGCGGGCAAGCTCGCGGCTGGGGGCCGTGCGGCTGTGGTCGACCACGGCGATAGGCATGTCGCGGATCAGCTCAGGGTTGTAGATCAGCGTGTAGACTATCGGATAGAAGAGCGGCAGGGCGAAGAAGAAGAGCATCACTCCGAGGTCGTGAAACACCAGATAGAATTCTCTCCGCCAGACTCTGAAGAGCGATGTCAGCCAGTTGTCGCGTGTGTGGCTCATGATGCGTCAGGGTACATAAACGGGGTTAAGACAATGTTTCTTGAGCCGGCGCAGGGGGAGCAGGGCCACGATCGGGAACATGAGCAGAGCGGCATAGTACCATCTCGAATAATAGAGCGGTATGCCGTTGAGAGCCTGGTCGGCATAGATGAGGAAGTAGTAGCGCATCGGCAGTATGTAGCTGAAGATGCCTACGGCGGGGTACATGCTCGACACCGGGAAGGAGTAGGCCGCTATGGAGAAGGTGAGGATGCCGGTCAGCGAGCAGATGCTCAGCGAGAGCCGCAGGTTGGGCACGGCGCAGCATATTGTCACGGCGAATGCCTGCGAGCCCATGACCATCAGAGCCATGGCGAGCAGCATGTGCCAGAGTGGACAGTTGAGCGGGCAGTTGCAGTAACCGTAGATGACCGACTGGCAGAAAAATCCCACTATGGTCATTATGGCCCATTGCGGAATGAGCTTGCCGGCGAGGGCTATCGTCATGGATCCTCCGGCGGTGTGCAGCCACTGCGGTGATGTCTGGCGCTTGATCTCGTCGCAGATGGTGTAGGCGGTGAGCAGCAGCGCCATGAGGGAGAGCACCGAGGGGATGAACGAGTTGGCCAGATATATCAGATAGTTGAGCCATGGGTTGCCGATGGGATTGGAATTGATCACCACGGGCTGTATGAGGGCGCGGGCGGCGTCGTCGCCTATGCCGAGGCTGGTGAGCTTTGTGGCTGCGAGGCCTCCGGCGGTTGTGACGGCCTGGGTCTTGAAGCCCTTGAAAGCGAGAGTGCCGGGCACGAACACTGTCATGTCGCTGTAAAATGTCAGCGTGGCGTCGCCGCCGGATATGGCGTCGCGCTGGAAGTCGCGGGGTATGAGGAAGAATCCGAACGTCTCTCCACGGCGCACGCGGTCGAGTGCCTCGCTGTAGCTGAGGTCGCGGTTGGTGATGTCGATCAGCTCGGTGGCGTTGAGATTGCGCGTGATGCGGCGTGACAGCTGCGACTGGTCGAGGTCAACCACCGATACGGGCACTTTCAGCGGCAGTCCCTCCTTCATCAGATCCACGAAGAAGATGGCAAAGGCTACCGGCACCACGACCATCGCGGCTATGTAGAGCTTGCGCGAACAGAGCCGGCGCCAGCCGTAGGCGAGTGATTGAAGCAGTGGGGTGAGCATTGCTGTCGGGGTGTGGGTTTTGAAAGTGATGTGGCTTTGGAGGTTATTTCTTGCGGTAAAGCACTGTCATGCCCGGGCGCAGGTCGGGTATCTGGTCGGTGGTGCGGGCTTTGACCTCGAAGGTGCGGCTGTCCCAGTCGCCGGTGGCTTTGGTGGCTCTCCATGTGGCGTAGCTGCCCATGTCGCGCACGTAGTAGATGCGTGCCTTGGCCGACATGCGGTCGAGAGCCGGTATCTCCACAGTGATGGAGTCGCCGAGCTTCATTTGGCTGAGAAGTTCCTCGCGCACGTTGAAGGTCACCCATTTGTCGTCGATCTTCAGCAGGCTCATGATCGGCGCTCCGAGGCTGACGAGTTCTCCGGGCTGGGGGTAGATCTGGTCGATCTGGCCGTCGCATGGTGCGGTCAGGTACTGGTCTTCGAGCATGCTCTCAACCTCGGCCACTCCTCCGCGGGCGGCGGTGACGAGGGCTGCGGCGCTCTCCTTGTCCTCTTTCTGCGCGCCGGAGCGGGCGAGACTCAGCTGGCTTTCGGCAGCCTGCTGCGCGGCCACGGCGGCGTCGTAGGCTGCCTTGGCTTCATCGCGTTTCTGCTCCGATACGACTCCCTGCTCGAAGAGGCGCTGCATCCGGTCGTAGGTCTTGCGGGTGATGGTGGCTCCGGCCTTGGCCTGCGCCACAAGCTCTGCGGCGGCCTGTATGATCTGGGAGCGGGTGCCGGCGTCGACCTTCTGGTTTTGCGCGGCGGCTACATTTTCCATGGCCTCGGCCTGCATCAGTTTGGCTTCGGCGAGCGACGAATGGATATGCACGAGCGTGTCGCCGGCTTTCACCATATCGCCTTCCGACACCATGAGTTCGACCACGCGTCCGGGCAGCTTGCCTGAGATGCGCACGGAAGTGGCGTCGGCCTGTCCCTCGATGATCTCGTCGGGTTCGCGCATGAATACAAAGCCTATGATGGCGAGCAGAAGTGTGACGACCACGATGGCGATCAGTCCGAACATCAGCGATCGGTTTTCGGTCTTTTCAGCGTCCATATATCAGTAGTTGTTGGTTTTATTATGCGTATTTGTCGGTTTGTGGGGCGGTAGCCCCCGATAGCGGCATTCCGGGATGGTCAGTATCGCAGGTTGCCGAGCACTTTGGAGAGGTAGACGTCGCAGAGGCGCACGTCGATCATCGCGTCGATGTTTTCGGAGTTGGCTTTGAGCCATGCCGTCTGCGCTTCCATGACGTTGTCGGTGGTCATGACTCCTTCGCGGAATCCTATGTCGGCCTGGCGCAGGTTTTCGTCGGCTTTGGCCAGATTGGCGGTGGTCATGAGGAATGTCTTCTGGGCTTCCTGGGCGCGGAATGCGCTTTGGCTCACCTGCAGGCTCACCATCTCGCGGGCGTCGGCAAGCTCAAGGCGTGCCATGGCTGTGCGTGAGCGTGCGGCCTGCAGCTTGTTGTAGTTGCCGCCCCAGTGCCATATCGGCACTGTGAGCATGGCTCCGACGGAGAATGCTCCCGAGAAGCGTTTTTTGAATCCGTCGAACATGTTGGGGTTGCTGAAGGAATAGGCTCCTACGATGGCCAGATTGGGAAGCATGGCCGACAGAGCCACTTTCTCGCCCTGTTCGAGCATCTTCACTCCGTAGCCGAGGGCGCGCAGGTCGGCGCGTCGCTGATACACCTCGTCCATGTCGTAGGATGAGGCGGCCATCGTTGCCGACGATGCCGCGTGGGTCAGGTCGGCGTCTTCGTCGGCGAGGGTGAGCCGGGTGTCGACGGGGAGTCCGCAGAGCTGGGCGAGCGCCATTCTCGAGAGCACCAGTCCGTTGTCGACCTTGGTCTGGTCGACCTGTGCCTGGTTGAGCTTCACCTCCACGGTCAGCAGGTCGGAGCGAGTGGCCACTCCGGCGTCGACCATGGCCTTGACATTGTGGCGCAGTGTGTCGAGCAGAGCCACGTAGCTCAGGGTGAGCCGCTGCTTGGCTTTGAGCGACACCACCTGCCAGTAGGCGGCGTCGACGGCATAGACGATATTCTGCGCCTCGTTGCTCTTCATCTCGAGTGCCAGCTCCTCGGCGAAGTGCGTCAGCCGGTTGAGCGCCATTATCTTGCCGCCCATATAGACGGGCTGCGTAAGGGTCACGGCTCCGAAAAACACGTTGTGTATGTCGTAGGTCATGGCCTCTTTTGGTATCAGAGCCACGGTTTCGGGCACGTATTGCCCGTCGGGCTGCTTTAGCGGCTCGCCGGTCAGCGGGTTTTTCGCGAGGTTGAACTCATATTTCTGTGTGGCGGGGTTGAATGTCTTTGTCGGCAGAAGCTGATCGGAGTCAAAGATCGATATTTTCTTCTGATTGTAGGTGTAGCCTCCGGCAAAGTCGATCGATGGCAGATAGGCCGCGAAGGCCGCCCGGTTGTCGAAATGGGCGGCGTTGACGGCTTCATTGCGGATGAGAAGCTGTTTGTTGCTTTGTAGCGCCATGTTACGGCACGAATCGAGGCTCACTGTCATTGACGTCGCTTCGGCGCTCTGTCGCGATGAGTCGCCGGCCGTGGCATAGGCCGCCGTAGGCATGGCGAAGGCCGCAGCCAGAAGCGTTATGGATGAAATAAGTGGTCGTGTCATTCCTTGCTGATGATAGAGAAACATGAGATCGGCCGAAGCCTTAAGCCCCGCGCCTTGTGATGTTATAACTGACGCGGGGGCGGTATGGTTCGAAGGCGGAGCGCCTTGTCAGATGATTTTTTCGAGTCCGGCTATGTTGGCAGCCACCTCCTCGTCGGTCACCTCATGGTTGGAGAGGTCGCCGGCGATATATCTGTCGTAGGCTGTCATGTCGATCAGTCCGTGCCCTGAAAGGTTGAAGAGTATCACCTTTTCACGTCCCTCCTCCTTGGCCTTGAGCGCCTCGCGTATGGTGGCGGCGATGGCGTGGGCGCTCTCGGGGGCGGGGATTATTCCCTCGGCTTTGGCAAAGGCTGTGGCGGCGGCGAACGATTCGAGCTGCGGTATGTCGACGGCATCCATCAGTCCGTCGTTCTTGAGCTGGCTGACGACCGCTCCGGCTCCGTGATAGCGGAGTCCTCCGGCATGGATGTTGGCCGGCGAGAAGTTGTGTCCGAGCGTGAGCATCGGTATCAGAGGGGTGTAGCCGGCTTCGTCGCCGAAGTCATACTGCATCACTCCGCGTGTGAGTTTCGGACAGCTTGCCGGTTCGGCGGCAATGAATGTGGTGTCGCGCTCTCCGGCGAAGTTGTGGCGCATGAACGGGAACGCTATGCCGGCGAAGTTGCTGCCTCCGCCGAAGCATCCGATCACAATGTCGGGGTAGTCGCCGGCCATCTCCATCTGTTTCTCGGCTTCAAGACCGATGACGGTCTGGTGGAGCGCCACATGGTTGAGCACCGATCCGAGGGCGTATTTGCAGTTTGGGGTCGACATGGCGAGCTCCACGGCCTCGCTGATGGCTGTGCCGAGCGATCCCTGATAGTTGGGGTGCTCGGTGATGATCTTTCGTCCGGCTTTGGTCGACATGCTCGGCGATGCGATGACCTCCGCTCCGTAGGTCTGCATGATGGAGCGGCGATAGGGCTTCTGGCTGTAGGAGATCTTGACCATGTAGACGGCCAGCTCGAGGCCGAACATCCGCGAAGCGAGCGAAAGGGCGGCTCCCCACTGTCCGGCGCCGGTCTCGGTGGTGATGTTGGTCACTCCCTGCTGCTTGCAGTAGTAGGCCTGCGGTATGGCCGAGTTGAGCTTGTGGGATCCGACGGGGCTTACGCTCTCGTTCTTGAAATAGATGCGGGCAGGTGTGTCGAGCGCTTTTTCAAGGCCACGGGCACGCACCAGAGGTGTCGGACGCCATATTTTGTAGAGGTCGCGGACCTCTTCGGGAATTTCGATCCATGAGTCGGTGAAGTTCATCTCCTGTCGGGCTGCTTCTTCAGAGAAGAGCGGGAAGAGATCTTCGGCCGTGAGCGGCTGCTTTGTGGCCGGATTGAGCATCGGGCGCGGCTTTACAGGCATGGCGGGGATCACGTTGTACCATGCGGTCGGTATATCGCATTCCTGCAGGAGGAATTTCTTGGATTCTGACATTTCTGTTCAGTGTTTGTAGTAGTGTAATGCGTATAATGATTGTCGAAAGGCAAAATTAATCATTTCTTCGAAATCTCATCTCAAATACGCACACAAATTCCACCCGTCCCGCCCACCGGAGCTTAATACCGGATCTTAGAAACTGTTTAAAATTAGAATTGAAAAAATGTTATAGGGCATAACAAAC
>ERZ778496.995-NODE-995-length-22706-cov-8.340691_pt1 | contig 22706 bp, 13 predicted proteins | sample MGYA00433099_ERZ778496 | MGnify/ENA primary metagenome ERZ778496 (study PRJEB29527, sample SAMN07138962) | mouse gut metagenome | material: feces | host: mouse | place: China:Nanjing | collected 2016-01-25 ...
CCGTGATGCGTCCCATGACGGGCACTGTCCCGTCCTTTTTCACTACCTGACGTTTGAGGTAGTAGATTACTGAAAATGTACTCTTCATCGTCCTTAATTTTTTTAGGTTCAAAATTAGTTGGTGAAGAGTCCGTTGCCGGTACGCAAAACGGGGAGGAACGGCGCAATCTTTTTTCGTAACCGGATTTGTTGCGTGAGTTGTCAGTAATTCACTAACCCTTAACGCCTTGTTTCGCCATCCGTGTCCGTCTGTCGCCCTTTCGGACATGGTTACGGATAAGTAACGTAGCGGCGTCCTGATTTGGCTTCAGCGGTGATTGCAATGGCTTCACGAATAATCGGAAGCACGACTGAAACCACTGTAACTCAATTCTATCGCTATATCTTTCCGCATTTCACTTTTTTGTAGTAACTTTGCAAAGAAATTTGTATAATGCTAGAAATTCATAAGAAAGAAAGGGATATTTCTAAATAAATGACACGAGAATCACTTTCTATTCATGTTAATTAAATGGATATTCATAATCTAACTATGAATATAAAACACAAAAACGGATAAATTATATTATTAATTTAATAGCTATATCATGAAGAAAAAAAGCGTTTGGGCTTTGGCTTTAGCGACGATGCTGGTGTGGGTTGGAAAACCTGCGGAAGCGGCTGAGAAAGAGACTTTTGATCCAGTGGAGTATGTGAACCCATTAATGGGTACACAGTCTACCTTTGAGTTGTCTACAGGAAATACCTATCCAGCGATCGCTCGTCCGTGGGGTATGAATTTCTGGACTCCTCAGACAGGTAAGATGGGAGATGGATGGCAGTATGTATATACGGCAAACAAGATCCGTGGTTTTAAACAAACCCATCAACCAAGTCCGTGGATCAATGATTATGGACAATTCGCAATCATGCCGGTGGTTGGTAAACCAGAGTTCGACCAAGATAAACGTGCGAGCTGGTTCTCTCACAAAGGAGAGATCGCCAAGGCTTATTATTATAAGGTATATTTGGCGGAGCATGATGTGGTGACGGAATTAACTCCGACAGATCGTGCGGCTATGTTTCGTTTCACATTCCCGGAGAATGATCATTCATACATCGTTGTGGATGCCTTGAATAAGGGCTCTTATATCAAGGTTATTCCGGAGGAAAATAAGATCATCGGTTATTCAACGAAGAATAGCGGTGGGGTTCCCGATAATTTCAAGAATTACTTTGTGATTGAGTTTGATAAACCTTTCACGTACGAAGCTACATTTGCCGACGCTTCCTTGAAGGAGGGTACGAAAGAACAAACGAGTGATCATGTAGGAGCCGTTATCGGTTTCAAGACGAAGAAAGGTGAGATCGTCCACGCTAAGGTGGCTTCCTCATTTATTAGCTTTGATCAGGCCGCTATCAATATGAAGGAATTAGGTAACGATAACTTTGATACCTTGGTTCAGAAAGGTAAGGATGTTTGGAATGAGCATCTGAGCAAGATCGAGGTTGAAGGGGGAGATTTGGATCAATACCGTACTTTCTATTCTTGCTTTTATCGTTCATTGTTGTTCCCTCGTAAGTTCTATGAGATCAACGCTCAAGGCGAGGTGGTTCATTACAGTCCGTATAATGGTGAGGTATTACTGGGTTATATGTTTACCGATACCGGCTTTTGGGATACGTTCCGTAGTTTGTTCCCATTCTTGAACTTGATGTTCCCGTCTGTAAACAAGGAAATGCAAGAGGGCTTGATTAATACGTATAAGGAAAGCGGCTTCTTCCCGGAATGGGCAAGTCCGGGCCATCGTGGTTGTATGATCGGTAATAACTCGGCATCTATCTTGGTAGACGCTTATATGAAAGGCGTGAAAGTTGACGATTTGGAGACTCTATATAAAGGTTTGATTCATGGTACGGAAAATGTTCATCCGAAGATCTCCTCTACAGGACGTCTGGGGCATGAATATTATAATAAGTTAGGATATGTTCCTTACGATGTGAAGATTAACGAGAATGCTGCCCGTACATTAGAATATGCTTACAATGACTGGTGTATCTGGCAGATCGCTAAACAACTAGGCCGTCCGAAAAAGGAGTTGGAATTATATGCCCGTCGTGCGTTGAACTATAAGAACCTGTACGATAAGCAAACCAAGTTGATGCGTGGCAAGAATGAGAATGGCGAGTTCATGGCTCCGTTCTCTCCGCTGAAATGGGGGGACGCTTTCACGGAAGGTAATAGCTGGCACTATTCATGGTCTGTATTCCATGACCCTCAGGGATTAATAGACTTGATGGGCGGTAAGGATTCTTTCGTGATGATGCTTGACTCTGTGTTCGCTGTCCCGCCTTTGTTCGATGATAGCTACTACGGTGGTGTGATCCACGAGATTCGTGAGATGACTGTGATGAATATGGGTAACTATGCTCACGGTAACCAGCCGATCCAGCATATGATTTATTTATACAACTATGCGGGTCAACCTTGGAAGGCTCAATACTGGCTGCGTCAGGTAATGGATAAGATGTACACTCCGGGCCCGGACGGTTATTGCGGTGATGAGGATAATGGCCAGACTTCCGCTTGGTATGTATTCTCAGCGTTAGGATTCTATCCGGTAGCTCCGGGTACGACCCAATATGTGTTGGGTGCTCCGTTGTTCAAGAAGGCTACGATCCATTTTGAGAATGGAAACAACTTGGTGATCAATGCCCCGAACAACAGCGATAAAAATATCTATATCGAATCCATGATGTTCAACGGCAAGAACTATACCAAGAATTATCTGGATCACAACGACTTGTTTAAGGGTGGAGTGATCGATTTTAAGATGGGTGATAAGCCGAATATGAATCGTGGTATTAATCCGGAGGATATGCCTTACTCATTCTCCGTAAACGAGGAAGGGATCAATAAACTTTCTCCTATTTTTGTAAAACCTAGTAAAAAGAAGAAATAAGCAATTAAGATGAATTTCATTCACAAACCATTAATGTCAGGCATAGCGATATGCCTGACATTTTTCGCATACTCTTGTGTCACGCCGGAGAAAACGGAAAACAAGACAGACTTTACCGCATATGTAGATCCTTATATCGGATCGGGAGAGCACGGACACGTATTTGTTGGGGCGAACGTTCCGTTTGGAGCTGTTCAAGTAGGTCCTCAGAATATTTTTAAGGGATGGGACTGGTGTTCCGGTTACCATTACTCCGATAGTATCATTATTGGATTTAGTCATACGCATTTGAGCGGAACCGGATGTTCTGATCTGGGGGATATCCTTCTGATGCCTTATACGGGCGAGGTACGTACCGCCCGTGGCGAGCAAGATAATATAGAGGGAGCCGCTTCTTCCTATTATAAACATGCCAACGAAGCCGTAGCTCCGGGATATTACTCTTTGCTGATGGATAATGGCGTAAAAGCGGAGTTGACGGCAACCGAGCGTGTAGCCTTGCATCGTTATACGTATCCGTCCGGGAGCGAGCATCGCCTCTTGATCAACTTGAAGGAAGGTATCGGTGATAAAGCGTATGACACTTATTTGAAGAAGATTGATGAGTACACGATCGAGGGGTACCGTTTTTCCAAAGGTTGGAGCCCACGTCACAAAGTGTTTTTTACTTTGAAATGTGATCAACCGATCGAGTTCTTAGCTGTATTCAATGATGATGAGGTCGTAGGTAATGATGAGTTGACGGGCAAGTCCGTTAAGGGAGTGATTACCTTTAAGGGAGATGCCCCGACCGCCTTGGTAAAGGTCGCTATCTCTTCCGTGAGTTGCGAGAATGCTTTGGCTAACTTACGTGCGGAGCTTTCTCATTGGGATTTCGACAAGGTTCGTAACGAGGCTATTGATAAATGGAATGATCAATTATCTTGTGTCTCCATCGATACGAAAGATGAGCGTGCCAAGAAAATTTTCTATACCGCCATGTACCATGCGTTTATCGCTCCGACATTGTATTGCGATGTGAATGGTGATTTCCGTGGCCATGATGATAAGGTGTATACGAACAATACTTGGAAGAACTATTCTACTTTCTCTTTATGGGATACCTATCGTACCTTGCATCCGTTGTTCACGATTATCAAGCCTCAATATGTGTCGGATTTGGTAAACTCGATGTTGAGCATTTATGACCAGCAAGAGAAATTACCGATCTGGCCGTTGATTGGTGGTGAGACGAACCAAATGCCGGGATATAGTGCTGTGCCTATTATTGCGGATGCTTATCTGAAAGGTTTTACCGGCTTTGATGCCGACCGTGCGTATCGTTATATGATTGCTTCCTCTGTTTATGAGAAACAAAATGGGGTGCCGTACGTGTTGGAAAAAGGTTATATCCCTTGTGATAAGGTGCGCGAGGCTACTTCTATTGCGATGGAATACGCCGCCGATGATTGGGGTATCGCTTTGATGGCGAAAAAAATGGGAAAAACGGAGGATTATCAGAATTACTTGAAACGGGGTAAGTACTATACGCAGTATTTTGATAAGGATATCAACTTTATCCGTCCGAAAATGGATGATGGTAGCTGGCGTACGCCGTACGATCCGATCCAGTCCGTACATAGCGTAGGTGATTTCTGTGAGGGAAATGGCTGGCATTATACATTCTTCGTACCTCAGCATCCGGAAGGCTTGATCGAGTTGATGGGTGGCGACGCTCCGTTTATCTCGAAACTGGATTCTTTGTTCTTGGTGGAAGGTGAGTTGGGAGAGAACGCCTCTCCGGATATCAGTGGCTTGATCGGTATGTATGCCCATGGAAATGAGCCGAGCCATCATGTTACTTACTTGTATCCTTATGCCGGCGAACAATGGAAGACAGCCGAGAAAGTTCGTTACATTCAAGATGTGTTCTATACCGACCAGCCTGAGGGCGTGATTGGAAATGAGGACTGTGGCCAGATGTCCGCTTGGCATATCATGTCTGCTTTGGGATTTTACCAAGTGAATCCTTCCAATGGCGTGTTCGTGTTCGGTAGCCCGTTATTCGATAAGGCTTCCGTTCATTTGCCGGAAGGTAAGACTTTTGAGGTCGTAGCCCAAAACAACAGCAAGGAGAATGTATATATCCAATCCGTGTTGTTAAATGGTAAACCTTATAACAATTCTTATATTCTGTATGATGATATCATGAAGGGAGGAAATCTTACCTTTGTGATGGGCAACACGCCGAATAAGGAATTCGGAGCTGCCCCGGAAAGTCGTCCGAAGACGGCTGAGTAACTAGCTCCCTTACCAGTGAGCGGTTTGCTCTGTTACCCGTTAGACGTTGTCTCACGGATTGCCGGGGAAAGTACCCGGCTGAGAAGCAAAGAATAATTAACGAATTAATAATCGACAAAATGAAGACAAAGTTTAAAACTTCGATGGCCCTTTTGGCTTCCGCTTTCCTGTGGGTGTCATGCGCCGGTGGGGGAGGGACTTCTCCTTCGGCGATGGACCCGGTGGATTACGTGAATCCTTATATGGGAAACATCAGCCATTTATTGGTGCCTACTTTCCCGACCGTGCATTTGCCGAACAGTATGCTACGTGTATATCCGGAGCGTGCGGACTTCACGGGCGACCGTCTGGGCGGTTTGCCTATTATCGTGACAAACCATCGTGAGCGTTCTGCGTTCAATTTATGCCCTTATCAAGGTGACGAATCCGGCTTGCGCTCCGTGATCGCTTATAGCTATGACCGGGAGAAGATCCTGCCATACCGTTATCAGGTATATTTGGATAACGAGGAAATCGACGTAGATTTTGCCCCATCCCATCAAAGTGCCGTATATTCGCTCACTTTCGAGAAAGAGGGGCCAGCTTATTTGGTATTTAACAGCCGTAACGGACAGCTACAAGTAAATGGTAACGCTGTAAGCGGTTATCAATATATAGATAAGAAAACGAAAGTCTTTTTATATGCCGAGACGAACCAGAAGCCTGTGAAAGCGGGTGTATTGTCGGACGGCAGTGTCAAATATAATGAGACCTCCGTGGAAGGTACCAATGCCGCTGTCGCCCTTTCCTTCGGGGATGACGTGAAGAAACTTGGTGTTCGTTACGGTATCTCTTTTATCAGCGAGGAACAAGCGAAGAAGAACTTGGAGCGTGAGATTGCCGCTTACGACGTGGATGTGGTAGCGAAGATCGCTCACAATGATTGGAATGATGCTTTAGGTAAAATACAAGTACAAGGCGGCACCAAGGATGAGAAGACCGTATTCTATACCTCTTTATATCGTTGTTACGAACGCCCGATAAACTTGAGTGAGGACGGACACTATTATAGTGCTTTCGATGGAAAGATCCATGAGGATGGCGGACGGCCTTTCTATACGGACGACTGGATTTGGGATACCTATCGTGCTACACATCCCCTGCGTGTCTTGATCGATAATGAGCGTGAGAACGATATCATCAACTCTTATCTCCTGATGGCGGAGCAGATGGGTACCGACTGGATGCCTACCTTCCCGGAGGTGACGGGAGATACACGCCGTATGAACTCAAACCATGCTGTCGCTACCGTGATCGACGCTTACCGCAAGGGCTTGCGTGGGTTTGAGCTGGAAAAGGCTTATATCGCTTGTAAGAAAGGTATCGAGGAAAAGACCTTGATCCCGTGGTCTGCCGCTCCCGCCGGTTGGTTGGACGATTTCTACAAGGAACATGGCTATATTCCCGCGTTGAGACCGGGAGAGAAAGAGACGGTGCCTAACGTATCCATTTGGGAAAAACGTCAGCCGATCGCCGTGACTTTAGGAACTTCGTATGATGAATGGTGCTTGTCCCAGATCGCTCAAGAATTGGGAAAGAAAGACGAGGCGGATTATTATTTGCGTCGCTCTTACAATTACCGGAACGTATTTAATCCGGAGACAGGTTTCTTCCATCCGAAAGATAAGGACGGTAAGTTTATCTATCCGTTGGACTACCGTTATGATGGCGGCCTAGGTGCCCGTGATTATTATGATGAGAATAACGGATATGTCTATCGTTGGGACGTACAGCATAATATCGGTGACTTGATCTCCTTGATCGGGGGTAATGAGGCGTTTACCTCTGCCTTGGATTCCATGTTCAATACGCCGCTGGGTATGTCTAAATGGCAATTCTATTCCACGCTTCCGGATCATACGGGTAACGTAGGTATGTTCTCTATGGCGAATGAGCCGAGTTTGCATATCCCGTACTTGTATAATTATGCGGGTAAGCCTTGGATGACTCAGAAACGTATCCGTACTTTATTGAATCAATGGTTCCGTAATGATTTGATGGGTGTGCCGGGGGATGAGGACGGTGGCGGTATGTCCGCTTTCGTTGTCTTCAGCCAAATGGGGTTCTATCCGGTGACTCCGGGTTCTCCTTCCTATAATATCGGTAGCCCGATGTTTACCGACGTGAAAGTGGATATGGGTAACGGCAATACGTTCGAGATCCGTGCGAATAATGCGTCCGATGAAAATAAATACGTACAATCCGCTAAGTTGAACGGTGTAATCTTGAACCAGCCTTGGTTTAATCATAGCGATATCGCCGCTGGTGGTTTGTTAGAGTTAGAGATGGGCCCGAAAGCGAACAAGGAATGGGGACTGGGAACCCCTCCTCCTTCTGCCGCTCCGATGCCTAAATAAATAAAAAGGGGGTCAGTTCACACAGTGACACACCCCCTTTTTTTATGATAAAGTTGATATTGCTTGTCAAACAAGGTTTCCAAAAGGAAATAATGTTCATAAACATTCTCGGCTATTTTCTATTCCAAATTTATTTGAAAACAAAAGTGAGTATAAACTTTGATTATTATTTGTTTTTGTGTTTATTATAATTACCGTGGCTTTAAAATAATTTTGTACGTTTGTAGACAGTTGAATCAAACTTGAAATTTATGGATAATAAGATTATATTGACGATAGGTCGCCAGTTCGGAAGCGGTGGCCGTGAGATTGGACAGCGTTTGGCGAAGGAGTTGGGTATCGGTTACTATGATAAGGAGCTGATTTCCGTGGCGGCCCGTGAGAGTGGATTATGCGAGGATGTTTTCGAGAAGGCGGACGAACGTGCCTCCAGTGGTTTGTCGTATGCTTTTACGATGGGGTATTCTTCTTTTATGGGAGGGATGTTTACGCCTTATAATGATATTTTGTCTAATGACGGTCTTTTTAAGATACAGAGTGACGCTATCCGTAAGTTGGCGGAGACGGAGTCGTGTGTGTTGGTAGGGCGTTGTGCCGATTATATCCTCCGGGATGATCCGGCTTGTTTGAGTTTCTTTATCCATAACTCGGTGGAGAGCCGGATCCAAAAGATCGTGGAAAGGCATGGTGTGACGGTGGAAGAGGCGAAGAACATGATGGAGAAGACGGATAAATCCCGTGCGGCTTACTATAATTATTATACGAATAAGACATGGGGAATGGCTTCTTCTTATAATTTCTCGATTGATGTATCCGTATTGGGGATTGACGAGACCGTAGAATTTATGAAAAGCTTTATCGAACGCAGATTGAACAAACGTCCGCCTCATTTCGGCTAAATATACAATGGGGCAATTACATTCTTGGCTGAATTTTTTGTACATTTGCCCCCGACTTTTCACATAGGGGTGCCCGGTTCGTACGGGCTGAGATTATACCCATCGAACCTGATCCGGGTAATGCCGGCGAAGGGAAAATAAGGTAGAACCAGGAAATAAAGGGGGCGTTACCTCTATGTGCTCCCTGATGTTTAAACTTTAATTAGTTATTTAAGATGGAACAGATTGTTTCAAGTGGAATCATTGACTCTTACTTCGAGAAGTTGAAGAGCAATTTGTCTGTGGATGTAGCGATCGTGGGAGGGGGACCTTCCGGTATCGTGGCCGCTTATTTCTTGGCGAAAAACGGTAAGAAGGTGGCGTTGTTTGATCGTAAGCTGGCTCCCGGTGGAGGTATGTGGGGCGGCGCTATGATGTTCAACGATATCGTGGTGCAGGAAGAGGCTATGCCGATCATCAAGGAATTGGGCGTAAGCTATAAGGAGGGTGCCAACGGTACGTATATCATGGATTCGGTACATACTACTTCCGCTTTGATTTATCAGGCGACGAAGGCGGGCGCTACGATCTTTAACTGCTATTCGGTAGAGGACGTGGTGTTTCATAACGATGCCGTAGCCGGTGTGGTAGTAAACTGGGCTCCGGTAATCCGTGAGGGAATGCACGTGGATCCGTTGACGATCATGGCAAAGACGGTCTTGGAAGGTACGGGCCATGATTGTGAGATCGCCCGTGTGGTAGCCCGTAAGAATGATATCCAATTGAATACACCGACCGGAGGAGTGATTGGTGAGCGTTCTTTGAACGTGGAGCTGGGTGAACAGACAACGGTGGAGAATACGAAGGAGATCTACCCCGGATTATTCGTTTCCGGTATGGCTGCTAATGGTGTAAGCGGTAGCTTCCGTATGGGACCGATCTTTGGCGGCATGCTGATGAGCGGTAAGAAGGCGGCTGAGTTGATCTGCGAAAAACTTGGGAATTGAAAATTGAGAATTGAGAATTATTGATTGTTGTATCTTTAATTCTCAATTCCTAATGGTTTTTCCTTGTCTCAAGAATAAAATCCCGCTATGATCAACGCCGTGGATAATCCCGTATAGAATACGGAAATAAAAGAATTCGGCAGTAAATGAACACACGATCGTGATTCTATTTAACGCAAACTTACAACATGCATGTAAAAAACGGAAAAATATCCTTATCTTTGTACCATGCGTGAGAAAATGAAACATAGGGTTGTACAATACGTGGTGCTGATGGCCGGCATCTTGGTATTGCTTTCTGTGGTTATCCCTCACCATCATCACCGGGACGGGATGCCCTGTTATCAATCCTTGACCTCGGAGCAAGCGCATGGCGATAAAAGCACTGATACGCATGATTGCGGTTGCGACGGGCATAATTTGGCCTATTTCAGTACGCATATTTCTCACTTTACGGATGGAGATGTGGATATACATCTGATGCCGTTACTTGTCTTATTTGATTACATTTATCCACCAGAACCGGCGTTTTGCGGACAGCTCCTTGAGCATGAGAACGCCCCATATATTGAGTCGCTGCACGACACTTGGATAGTGAGTGCCTCGGGACTTCGTGCCCCTCCTATGTCTTGATACCTCGTTTGTGAGAGCGGGTGAGGATCGACTTGCCCCTATCTATTTAGTATTAACGATATCAAGATTTTTTACACAATGAAGAAAATATATTTGGTAGGTGCGATGTGCGCTTACCTGTTTGCCGGTTGTGCGGGAAATGCGTCGCAAGCCGGATACGATGAGCATAATCATGAAGCAGAGGCTCACGATCACGATCATGACCACGAAGGCCATGACCACGACCACGAAGGTCACGATCATGAACATGAGGCCGGTGGTACCCATCCCGATGAGATCGTTTTTAAGAAAGCCTTGGCCGAGGCTGTTGGTTTACAAACCGTAACGGTTAATCCCGCTCCTTTCACGGATGTGATCAAGACGAGCGGACGAGTGATGGCGGCGCAAGGGGAGGAGTCCGTGATCGTCGCTACCGTCCCCGGCGTGATCTCGTTTGGCAGCTTGCCGTTCGTGGATGGTACGGCGGTACGTAAGGGACAGGCCGTGTTGAGTATCGCTTCCAACGCTCTCTCGGATGGAGACGTGGCGGCAAGGGCTAAATTCGCTTATGAGACAGCGAAAAAGGAATACGAGCGTATGCAAGCCTTGGTAGGCGATAAGATCGTATCCGCCAAGGATTTCGAGCAGGCCCGCTTGAATTACGAGAACGCCAAGGTCGCTTATGAGGCGATAGCGGGAAAACAGACGGCGAAAGGCGTGTCTGTAGTCTCTCCCTTGAACGGTTACTTGAAGAACATCCAAGTGAAAGAGGGTGATTATGTATCCGTAGGCCAGCCTTTGGCTACGATCTCGCAAAACAATCGTTTGGTATTGCGTGCGGACGTGTCTGAGAGGTATTACAACGATCTTCCCATGATCCAAACCGCTAATTTCATGACTCCGTATGATAACGCTCTCTATAAATTGTCTGATTTGCGTGGACGGTTGTTATCGTATGGAAAGGCTTCCGATATGAACTCTTTCTATGTACCGGTGACTTTCGAGTTCGATAATAAAGGAGCGGTTATCCCCGGTTCTTTCGTCGAGATCTTTTTGCTGACAAAGCCGATGGAGAATGTCTTGAGCGTGCCTGTCTCCGCCCTTATCGAGGAGCAGGGCATTTATTCGGTATTTATCCGTCTGGATGAGGAAGGCTATAAGAAGCAATGGGTGACGTTGGGAGCGAATAACGGCTCGGAGGTGCAGATCCTTTCCGGATTGAAGCCGGGCGATGAGGTCGTGACCCGTGGTGCTTACCAAATCAAGTTGTCTTCCGCTTCTAATGCGATACCGGCTCATAGCCATAGCCATTAATGGGAGGGACGTTGCATGTTAAATAAGATAATTTATTATTCATTGCACAACCGGTTAGTTATCTTGGTTTGTGCGCTATTGCTGATGATCTGGGGTACGTACACGGCGTTTAATACGGACGTGGATGTGTTCCCGGACTTGAACGCCCCAACGGTCGTGATCATGACCGAGGCGAACGGTATGGCTCCCGAGGAAGTGGAACGCTTGGTGACATTCCCTGTAGAGACTGCCGTGAACGGTGCGATGGATGTACGGCGTGTACGCTCCTCGTCTACCACCGGATTCTCCGTGGTTTGGGTAGAGTTTGATTGGGGTACGGATATTTACCGGGCTCGTCAGATCGTGTCCGAAAAACTGGCTGTCTTGGGTGAGAGCCTTCCCGGGAACGTAGGTAAACCGACCTTGGGTCCGCAGTCATCCATCTTGGGTGAGATGATGATTCTCGGTCTGACCGCCGATTCCACTTCTTTGCTGGATTTACGTACGATCGCCGACTGGACGATCCGTCCCCGTTTGTTGTCTACGGGCGGTGTGGCGCAGGTTGCCGTGATCGGTGGCGATATCAAGGAATACCAGATCTTGTTGGACCCGGCCCGCATGAAACACTACGGCGTGGGGTTGAACGAGGTATTGGATGTTTGCCGGAATATGAACCGGAACGCCAATGGTGGTGTATTGTATGAGTTCTCGAACGAATACATCATCCGAGGTGTCTTATCGACTTCGAAGGCGGAGGAGATCGCTCAGGGCGTGGTGAAGACCGTGAATGAGTATCCGGTTACGCTGGGTGATATCGCTACGGTTAAGATCGGCGGTAAAAGCCCGAAGTTGGGAACCGCTTCCGAGCGAACGAAGCCGGCCGTATTGATTACCGTGACTAAACAGCCGGATACGAGTACGGAGAAGTTGACGGAGAAGCTGGACGAGATTGTCGTTGATTTGCGAAAGAACCTGCCGGCGGATGTACATGTATCTACGGATATATTCCGCCAGAGCCATTTTATTGATAACTCTATTAATAACGTAAAGAACAGTTTGTTCGAGGGTAGCTTCTTCGTGGTGATCGTCTTGTTCCTATTCTTGATGAATATACGTACGACGGTGATCTCGTTGGTAGCCTTGCCGTTATCCTTGCTGGTCTCTATTATCGTATTGCACTACATGGGCTTGACGATTAACACGATGAGCTTGGGCGGTATGGCGATCGCCATCGGCTCCTTGGTGGACGACGCCATCGTAGACGTGGAGAACGTGTATAAACGAATCCGGGAAAACCGGCTTTTGCCTCCGGATCAGCAACGCTCTACCTTGGAGGTGGTTTACGACGCTTCCCGTGAGGTGCGTATGCCGATCTTGAATTCTACCTTGATTATCGTGGTGAGTTTCGTGCCCTTGTTCTTCTTGAGTGGTATGGAAGGTCGTATGTTGGTTCCGCTGGGGATCGCTTTTATCGTGGCTTTGTTTGCCTCTACGGTGGTGGCGCTTACCTTGACACCGGTACTTTGTAGCTATTTGCTGAACCGGAAGGCGACGGGAATGAAGGAACTGCGTGAGGCTTGGGTAGCCCGGAAATTGAAAGTGGTCTATAAACGGGCCTTGGAGTTTGCGCTAGCTTATCAGAAAGAGGTGCTTGGTACCACGATCGCTTTGTTTGTGGTTGCCTTGGTGATCTTCTTTCATTTGGGACGTAGTTTCTTGCCCCCGTTCAATGAGGGTTCTTTTACGATCAACGTAAGCTCGCTACCGGGAATTTCCTTGGATGAGTCAGACCAGATCGGACGCCGTGCGGAAGCGTTGCTGTTGCAAGTGCCCGAAATAAAGACCGTGGCCCGGAAGACCGGTCGTGCGGAATTGGATGAGCATGCCTTGGGCGTGAATGTCTCCGAGATCGAGGCTCCTTTCGAATTGCGAGACCGTAGCCGGGATGAGGTGATGAATGATGTCCGCAAGAAGTTATCTACGATCAGCGGCGCTAATATAGAGATCGGACAACCGATTTCCCACCGTATCGACGCTATGCTTTCCGGTACGGAGGCGAATATCGCTATCAAACTGTTTGGTACGGACTTGAACCTGATGTTTACGGTCGGTAACCAGATCAAAGCCGCTATCCAGACGATTCCGGGTCTGGTGGACTTGAAGGTGGAGCAGCAGATCGAGCGTCCGCAGTTGACGATCACCCCGAAACGTGAGTTGTTGGCTAAATATGGCATTCCCCTGCCGGAGTTCGAGGAATATATCAATGTGATGTTGGGAGGCGAGGCTGTAAGTCAGGTGTACGACGACGGCAAGAGCTTCGACCTGACCGTGAAGACCTCCGATGCCAGTCGTGCCACGATGGATGATATTAGCAATCTGATGATCGATGCCGCCGGACAGAAAGTGCCGCTAAGCTATGTGGCCGATATCCGTTCCGTGACCGGTCCGAATACGATCAACCGTGAGAATGTGCAACGTAAGATCGTGATTAGCGCCAATGTATCGGAACGTGACTTGCGGGGTGTCGTGAACGATATTCGGAACAAAGTGGATGAGAGTATTAAGCTTCCCGAGGGTTATCACATTGAGTATGGCGGTCAGTTCGAGAGCGAGGAGGCGGCTAGCCGTACGCTGTTATTGACGTCTCTTATGTCGTTATTGGTGATCTTCATGTTACTGTACAATGAGTTCAAGAACGTAAAGGAGAGTGGCGTGATCTTGTTGAACCTGCCGTTGGCGTTGATCGGTGGCGTGATTATCCTATGGCTAACTTCCGGCGAGATCAGTATCCCGGCGATTATCGGTTTCATTTCCTTGTTCGGTATCGCTACCCGAAACGGTATGCTGCTGATCAGCCACTATACGCATTTGCGTGGAGAGGGAATGGGATTGCGTGAGTCCGTGATACAAGGTTCCCTTGACCGTTTGAACCCGATCCTGATGACGGCGTTGAGTTCCGCCTTGGCGTTGATCCCGTTGGCGTTGAATGGCGATCTTCCCGGAAATGAGATCCAAAGCCCGATGGCGACGGTGATCTTGGGTGGTTTATTGACCTCTACGTTCTTAAACGGATTCATCATCCCGATTGTTTATCTGATAATGAACAAGAATAAAGAATAAGTTTTATGAAATCATATATTATAGTCGCCGCCTTGTCTGTATTGACAGGCGGCCTTTCCGCCCAGACTTCTATAGAGGATGTGCTCCGGAGCGTGGAGGCGAACAATAAGGATTTACAGGCGAACAGCCAGTTGGTCCAGTCGCAGAAGCTGGAGGCGAAGTTGGATAATAATTTGCCGGACCCTTCGGTCTCTTATTCGCATTTCTGGGGGAATAAAGAAGGGATGGGATTCACGGGCGAGTTCGTGGCTTCCCAAAGCTTTGATTTCCCGTCCGTATATGTCCGGAAGCATAAACTGACGAAAGCGAAATCCGCGGGTTTGGATCGTCAAGGGATGGCTTTTCGTCAGCAAATCTTGTTGCAGGTGAAAGAGGTTTGCCTAGATTTGGTGCTGTTGAACCAGCAGAAGAACCTATTGGATACCCGTCTTAGGAACGCTGAGCAACTTTCCGCTTTTTATGCGACTCGTTTGGAGAAAGGAGATGCGAATATCCTTGAGACAAACAAGATCGATCTGGAATTATTGAACGCCCGGACAGAGGCCCGGATGAACGAGACTTCCCGTATTGCCAAGTTGCAGGAGCTGGCGACCCTGAACGGCGGTATCGCTATCGAGTTTACGGATACGGTTTACACCTTGCCGGATAGGGAGGTGCTTTCCTTTGACGAGCTGCGAACGGAGGCGATGCAATCCGATCCGCAATTACAGACTTTGCGCAGCGACCAGACGACAGCCCTTCGGCAGGTGAGCGTGAATAAGGCGAAAGGTCTGCCCGGCTTTGAGCTGGGGTATCGTATGAATCCCGCCTCGGGTGGAGAGCGTTTCAATGGTTTCTTGGTGGGAATCACGATCCCGTTGTTCTCGAACCGTAATAACGTGAAACAGGCGAAGGCACAGGCCCGTTATACGGAGATACAGTTGGAGAGCGCTTCTTTCACGGTAGAGAATGGCTTGAGGCAGCTGTATGACCAGTCTGTCTCCTTAAAGAAATCGATCGATGAGTATAAGGATGTGCTGAAAAGGCAGAATAGCTTGGTCTTGTTGAACAAGGCTATACAGGCCGGGCAAATATCTATGATCGAGTATTTCGTAGATGTGACGACCTATTACCAAAGCGTGCAAAACTACCTGCAATTGCAAAACGAATACCAAAAGGTCATGGCGCAATTGTATAAGTATCGATTATGATAGGGAACACAACTGTGTTTTCTCTTGAACACAGGTTGTGTTTATCCACAGATACAGTTGTGTTTTCTCACGAACACAACTGTGTTTTTACGTTCTCTAAGGATAGCTTAAAGTCACGGATCAATTCTATCATCACCTCTTCCACGGATAATTCCTCCCAGAATAAAGACGCTACCTGTCCGATCTCTAGCTCGCCTTCCTTTAGGTCGCCCTCGAAGATTCCTTTCTTGGCACGTCCTTTGCCCAATAACTCACGTAATTCTTCCACGGACGCTCCCCGGGCTTCCGCTTCTTCCACAGCCGTGGCGAAATCTCCTTTTACCAGACGGGTAGGGGACAGTTTCTTTAATAATAACTTCGTATCGCCTTCCTTAAGATTCAAGCACAGTTTCTTGAAATTCTCGTGTGCCGAGCTTTCTTTGGTCAGGGCAAAACGAGTACCTATCTGTACGCCATCGGCCCCTAGTGCGAGTGCCGCCAGCATCGCTTGACCGTTTCCGATACCTCCTGCCGCCAGAAGTGGGAGAGAGGTCGCTTTCCGGACAGCGGGGATCAGGCACATCGTGGTTGTTTCCTCCCGTCCGTTGTGTCCGCCAGCCTCGAAGCCTTCGGCAACGATGGCGTCCACTCCGGCCTCTTCGCATTTCATGGCGAATTTAGAGCTGCTTACCACGTGAGCGACCGTCATGCCCTGATCCTTCAAATACTTTGTCCATGTTTTCGGGTTGCCGGCGGAGGTAAATACGATCTTCACTTTTTCCTCCACCAATATCCGCATCAAGGTATCGATTTCCGGGTACATCAGCGGGACATTCACGCCAAAAGGCTTGTCGGTCGCCGCCTCGCACTTACGGATATGTTCCCGAAGCACTTCAGGATGCATGGAACCTGCCCCGATCAACCCTAATCCACCTGCGTTACTAACCGCTGAGGCCAGCCGCCAACCACTACACCATACCATCCCCCCCTGTATGATCGGATACTGAATACCCAAAAGACTACAAATTCGATTCATATTATTTCTTGCGTTAATCTCGCTAAAATTAGTGAACTATTTTTATTGGAACAACATTTTCTTTGCCAAGGTTGTCGAATAGGCATATTGAAATAGAATTGTAACGCAAAACTTCGTTATCTTTGTCCATTGTAATTCTAATATAACAATGGCATGAATAAAACGCTTATGGCCGCAGGTTTAGCGGTTGTTTTGGGAGCTTGCTCCTCCTCAAGGAAAAGCGATGTAGTGGAAAGCGCTACACCCAATCCGTTTTTTGCGGAGTATACGACACCGTTCGGGGTGCCTCCGTTTGACCAAATAGAGGTGGCTCATTACAAGCCGGCTCTTTTGAAAGGCATGGAAGAGCAGTCGAAGGAGATCGAGGCGATCGTGACAAATCCGGATGCGCCGACATTCGAGAATACGATCGTGGCCTTAGATCGAAGTGGAGAGTTGCTTACTAAAGTAATGTATGCTTTCGGTGGTCAATCCAGTGTGAATACCACAGACGAGATCCAAGAGCTCGAACGTGAGCTTTATCCCCTATTATCCAAGCATTCGGATGATATCAGTTTAAATCCCAAACTTTTCGCTAGGGTGAAATCCGTATATGAGAATCAGGCGAGCTTCCATCTGGATAAGGAACAGAAGAAGCTGCTGGAAGAAACCTATAAGAGCTTTGTCCGAGGAGGAGCCAATCTGCCGGAGGATAAGCAGGCGAAGTTGCGTGAGCTGAACGAGAAAATATCTATGCTCCAACTTACTTTCGGACAGAATACCTTGAAAGAGACCAACGCTTTCCAATTGGTGATCGATAATAAAGAGGACTTATCTGGCCTTCCGGAGGACGTGATCGTCAAGGCGGCGCAAACGGCCCAAGAGAGTGGTTTGGATGGTAAGTGGGTGTTTACCCTTCATAATCCGAGTGTGATGCCTTTTCTTCAATACGCCGATAAGCGTGATTTGCGAGAGAAGATCTTTAAGGCATATACGAATCGGGGCAACAATAATAATGAGAATGATAATAAAGAGGTCGTTAAGCAATTGGTTACCGCTCGTCTGGAGAAAGCCCGATTGATGGGATATGAGGATTATGCCGCATTCGTATTGGAAGAGAATATGGCGAAGAACGAGAAGAACGTGTACGACTTGCTCGATAAGATCTGGCCGTCCGCCTTGGCGAAAGCGAAAGAGGAATTGGCCGATATCAACGCCGAGATCAAGAAAGAAGGCGGTAATTTCGAGGCCGAGGGCTGGGACTGGCGTTATTATTTCGAGAAAGCCAAGAAAGCGAAATATAACTTGGATGAGAACGAGATGCGTCCTTATTTTGAGTTGGGACATGTACGTGAGGGTATCTTCTATGTAGCCAATAAGTTATACGGTATCACGTTTACCGAGATCAAGGACATCCCGAAACCGGACCCCGACGCTCTCGCTTTCGAGTGCAAGGATAAAGGGGGTACGCATCTGGGCGTGCTGTATATGGATTTCTTTACCCGTCCGGGCAAAGGAGGTGGCGCATGGTGCGGCGGTTACCGTTCGCAAACGTATAAAGATGGGAAACGGGTAGCCCCGGTGGTTACTACCGTATTTAATTTCAGTAAACCGGCGGAGGGACAACCGGCGCTTTTGACGGCTGACGAGACCGAGACCGTATTCCATGAGTTCGGTCATGCCTTGCACGGTTTATTCTGCGACGTTCATTATTATGGCGTGTCCGACGTGCCTCGTGATTTCGTGGAGCTACCCTCGCAAGTAGATGAGCATTGGGCCGTAGAGCCGGAGGTGTTGAAAGTGTACGCTAAACATTACCAGACCGGCGAGGTTATACCGCAAGCTCTTGTAGACAAGATGATCAAGAGTGGGAAGTATGGACAAGGCTTCGCTACGACGGAGTATCTGGCCGCCTCTTATCTGGATATGGATTATCATGTATTGAAAGAAGTTCATGAGGGAGCCGATATCGAGAAGTTCGAGGCTTATGTATTGGGCGAGCGTGGCTTGATCCGTCAGATACCGTCTCGTTATCGCTCCACTTATTTCGGGCATACGATGGAAGGTGGATATACCGCCGGCTATTATAGCTATATCTGGGCGGAAGTGTTGGATTGCGACGCTTTCCAAGCTTATAAGGAGACGGGTGATATCTTCAACCCGGAGGTTGCCTCTAAATTCCGTAAATACGTACTGGCCCCGGGCGGCATCGAAGACGCTATGGACATGTACGTGAATTTCCGTGGTAAACAACCAAGTATCGATCCGTTGTTGGAGAACAGAGGGCTAAAATGAGAAGAATAACTCATAAATCATAACTCATAAATCAAAAATCAGTAAAGATGAAACAATTAATTATGGTAGCAGGATTAGCTGTTATGCTTACTGCCTGCGGTACTTCCGAAAAGAAGACTGTGGAAGGGGAGAACCCGTTCTTTGCGGAATATACGACCCCGTTTGGTGTTCCTCCTTTTGATCAAATCAAGTTCGAGCATTACAAACCGGCCCTATTGCAAGGTATGGAGGAGGGACGTAAGGAGATCGAGGCGATCGTGAATAACCCGGAGGAACCGACATTCGAGAATACGATTGTCGCTTTGGATGAGCAGGGTGCGTTGCTGCGGAAGGTCCAGATCGTTTTCGGTGGACAGAATAGCGTGAATACGAATGATGAGATGCAGGCGTTAAGCCGTGAGATGTCGCCGCTATTGTCAAAATATAGTGATGATATCAACTTGAATCCGAAATTATTCGCTCGTGTGAAGGCGGTATACGATAAGAAGGATGAGTTAGGTCTCGATAAGGAGCAAACGAAATTGTTGGAGGAGACTTATAAGGACTTCGTCCGGGGTGGCGCTAATCTTTCCGCTGAGGATCAGGCTAAATTGCGTGAGTTGAATAGCAAGATCTCCATGTTACAGCTTACTTTCGGACAGAATATGCTGAAGGAGACGAACGCTTTCAAATTGGTGATCGACAAGCAGGAGGATCTTTCCGGTTTGCCCGAGACCTTGATCGCTAACGCCGCTCAAGCGGCTAAGGATGCCGGTATGGAAGGTAAATGGGTATTTACCTTGCAGAACCCGAGCGTGATGCCGTTCTTGCAATATTCCGATAAACGTGAGTTGCGTGAGAAAATCTTCAACGCTTATATCAACCGTGGCAATAACAATAACGAGAACGATAACAAGGAAGTGGTTCGTGATTTGGTTGCCGCTCGTTTGGCGAAAGCGAAGTTGATGGGCTATGATGATTACGCTTCTTTCGTGTTGGAGGATCGTATGGCGAAAAGCTCGGATAAGGTTTATCAATTGTTAGATGAGGTTTGGAAGCCTGCTTTGGCGAAAGCGAAAGATGAGTTGGCCGATATAAACGCCGAGATCAAGAAAGAAGGCGGCGATTTCGAGGCCGAGGGCTGGGATTGGCGTTATTATTTCGAGAAGGCCAAGAAGGCTAAATTCAATTTGGATGAGAATGAGGTTCGTCCTTACTTGAAGTTGGATAATGTGCGCGAGGGTGCTTTCTATGTAGCTAATAAGTTATATGGTATCACGTTCACCCCGATCCGTAATATCCCGTTGCCTTATCCGGAAGCGCAGGCTTTTGAGTGCAAAGATAAGGATGGCTCTCATTTAGGCGTTATTTATTTTGACTTCTTCCCTCGTGCCAGCAAGCGTGGTGGCGCATGGTGCGGTTCTTATCGTCCGCAGGCTTATAAGGATGGCAAGCGTGTGGCTCCGGTCGTAACGATCGTTTGCAACTTTAGCCAGCCGGCTCCGGGACAACCTGCGTTGTTGAGTGCCGATGAGGCGAATACATTGTTCCATGAGTTCGGTCATGGTTTGCATGGCTTGTTCCGTGACGTGCATTACTCGGGTGTTTCCGGTGTTCCCCGTGATTTCGTGGAGTTGCCTTCACAGGTGATGGAGCATTGGGTATTCGAGCCGGAAGTATTGAAGGTGTACGCTAAGCATTACCAGACTGGCGAGGTGATTCCGGCCGAGTTGATCGAGAAGCTGGATAAGAGCGGTAAGTACGGACAAGGTTTCGCTACGACGGAGTATCTGGCGGCTTCTTATCTGGATATGGATTTCCATGCGGTCAGTGGTGATGCGGCGGATAAGAAAGTGATCAAGTTTGTTGACCAGACGAATAATGTTCCGGCCAACTTGAACGTGATGGATTTCGAACAACAGACGTTAGGCCGTCGTGGTTTGCTGAAGCAAATCCCTTCCCGTTACCGTACGACTTACTTCAACCATACGATGGGGGGCGGCTACACCGCCGGCTATTATAGCTACATCTGGGCCGAGGTATTGGATTGCGACGCTTTCGAGGCATTTAAGGAAACCGGCGACATCTTTAACCAAGAATGTGCCGATAAATTCCGTAAATATGTCCTGACCCCGGGTGGTATCGACGACGCTATGGATATGTACAAAAACTTCCGTGGCAAAGAACCGGGTACGGATCCGTTGCTGAAGAATAGAGGACTGAAATAATCTAGAAATGGAGATTTTATAAAGGCGGACCGGTTGGTTCGCCTTTTTTGTATATGCTTAGCTTCCCGGATCTGTATTACATTTGCTGAGTTTTATCACGTAAAAATAGCGATAGTATGGAGAAAAAGGATTTAGTAGAAGGAATGAGGCTGTATATTTATAAGTTGCGTATGGATGGACGTTATTCCACGGCGAAGAGCTATCAGGATGCATTAAACTCATTCATGCGGTTTTATGGGTTGGAGGTAATTCCCTATATCTATGTCAATAAGGAGAACCTTCGGCGTTATCAGGTCTTTTTGTTGAATAGAGGATGTACATGGAACACGGTGTCGACTTATATGCGCCGGATCCGTTGTGTGTACAACATGGCGGTGGAGGAAGGGCTGACCCCCTATATCCCTTATTTATTTAAGGGAGTTTTCACGGGTATAGAGAGCAAGCGCAAAAAGGCGTTGCCACAGGATTTATTACGTTCTCTGATGACGGCACCATTAGATGATCCGGAACTCAGAAAAACACGGCAGGCATTATGCCTGATGTTCCAGTTTTGCGGTATGGCATTCGTGGATTTCGCTCATCTGAAAAAGGAGAATGTCCGGGGTGGGGTTTTGGAATATAAACGCCAGAAAACGGGTACTCCGATGCTTATAGAGGTACAATCTACCGCATGGGAGTCGCTGAGGGAACTGTCAAGTGATGTAGGTAAGGACTCACCCTATTTGTTTCCTTTCTTGAAGGGGATGAAAGTGGGAAAAGAAGCCTATAAGGAGTACACTTCCGCTTTGGCCCATTTTAATCGGAACTTGAAGAGGTTGGCGAGAGCCTGTGGTGTGTCTATCCCGATCACCTCATATTCGATCCGTCATTCTTTTGCGATGATTTTGAAGGAACAGGATGTCCCGATCGAGATGATCAGCGAACTATTGGGCCATAAATCGATCAAGACTACACAAATCTATTTGAAAAGTTTCTCGTTAGAAAAGATGTCTGCGGTGAATAAAATTTGTTTTGAGAGTGTGTACAATCATGTACCGAAAGTAGGGTAAAGGGAGTAGGCTACTTGGGGAGTAGCGTATTCTTTCACGGCGCAAATGTAGTAAAAAATAAGTAAAAACAAGCAAACAACTGCGCTTGTTTACTCATTGTTTGCGTTAGATCCTCTCTATTCTTTGATTTTTCCATTTTGTCCTAGACGTACAGACATGGTGATGCTGGTGAAACGACCTCTTGTTCCCTGTGTCATTCCACCATGCCTTATAACCTGTGTGTATTCCAGTAGAGACAGGGCATGCCCAGTCTCCCCTTCTCCCCATGGTATTTAGAGTTACTCCCAGACGGCCGTATACGGAGCGTGCTCCGTCTCGACGGCCGGTTAACAGCCGTCTCGGACCTTTTAGGCTACTCCCCAAGTAGCCTGATGTTTCAAGGTATGGCAATTTTCAGCAATGCCACGTTTAAAAACATAAAACACTGTTTATCAAGACGATAT
>ERZ778496.1001-NODE-1001-length-22618-cov-6.626645_pt1 | contig 22618 bp, 24 predicted proteins | sample MGYA00433099_ERZ778496 | MGnify/ENA primary metagenome ERZ778496 (study PRJEB29527, sample SAMN07138962) | mouse gut metagenome | material: feces | host: mouse | place: China:Nanjing | collected 2016-01-25 ...
ACTATAAAATATCAAAAAAAGAATAATTAAAATATATTGATATATGGGAAATGGACAATATAAATGGAAAAAAACATACGTTTATAGAAAGGAATGGAAATCTATGAAATTTTTAAAACAATTTATGCTGATTCTGCTGATATCGTTTATCGGCGAAGGTCTGCGGGCATTGCTGCCTTTGCCGATACCAGCAAGCGTTTATGGCTTAGTGATATTGCTTGTTGCGCTACTGACAGGCGTTATCAAAGTAGGGCAGGTAAAGGAAACGGCTTCCTTTTTAATAGAAATTATGCCAGTAATGTTTATTCCGGCGGCAGTAGGGCTTTTGACCGCATGGGATACATTAAAACCCGTCTGCGTGCCTGTACTTGCGATTACGTTTATTACAACGGTTTTGGTAATGGCGGTAACTGGCAGAGTAACACAGTGGGTGATCCGAAGAAATCGCAAATAGACAGAGGGTATCGTTTATATTATGCAGGTTTGGCAGGAGAACGTTTTTTGAAACGGCAGAGGGGGATGAAGTATTATGAAAGAATTTCTTTCCAATTCCATTTTTTTTGGTGCGTTTATCAGTCTGGCGGGATTTGAACTGGGATTGGTATTAAAGAAAAAGTGGAAGCTGGCGATATTAAATCCATTACTAATTGGTGTAGTGTGTGTAATGGCGGTTTTATTGATATTTGGTGTGGATTATAATCATTATAATGAAGGCGGCAAATATATCAGTTATTTACTGACACCAGCAACGGTAAGCCTGGCAGTTCCGCTGTATGAGCAAATAGAGCTGCTTAAAAGCAATGTTAAAGCAATTACGGCAGGGATTCTGTCAGGTGTATTGGCAAGTCTTGGCGGTGTGTGGGCATTGGCAAAATTATTTGGGTTAAACCGTGCGCTCTATATTACGCTGCTTCCAAAGTCCATTACAACAGCAATCGGTATGGGGGTTTCGGAAGAACTTGGCGGTATCGTAACCATAACGGTAGCGGTAATTGTAATTACAGGAATTTTGGGAAATATGACAGCGGAACTTGTGTTTCGGATATTTGGCATTGAAGAGCCTGTTGCGAAAGGGCTGTCGCTGGGAACAGCGTCCCACGCAATCGGTACGGCGAAGGCAATGGAGCTTGGAGAAATCGAAGGTGCAATGGGAAGCCTGGCGATTGCGGTGGCAGGACTTGTGACAGTGGCAGGCGCATCGGTCTTTTCGCTTATATAATGGTTTCAATGGAAACATTTTTCTGCGTGGAAAGCTGCATAATACTGTTATAATATTGTTCCTGTAAATTAATAATTTCATTGTCTGGCGTGCGGATAACAGGGCGGGAGAAATTATCGTGGTTAATAAAAATCACATTTCCTTCCATGCCGTTGCTGAGTGTAACAGTGTGATTAAGGTAGGAATTTGCCACATTTTCCAGAAATGTCATAATATATTTCATTTCGTATTTGTGAATGCCGTCGTCTTCAAAATATTTAATAACAGAAAACGGGCACATTGCTGCACGATACACACGTTCGCTTGTCATTGCGTCAAAAATATCTGCTATTGTAACAATTTTGGAAAATTTGTCAATATCGTCGCCTTTTAATCCATAGGGATAACCGCTGCCGTCGCATTTCTCATGATGCATAATTGCAGTGTTTTTAACAGGCTCAGGAATATTGCGGTATTTATTGAGAAGGTGGAAGCCTTCTATTGTATGCGTTTTTACAATTTCAAATTCCTCGGAGGTCAGTTTGCCGGGCTTGCGCAGAACGCCGGACGGCAGCATAAACTTGCCGATATCATGGAATAATCCGCAGGCGGTTGCCATTTTTTGATCTGCTTCAGAAAAATGCAGCCAGCGGGAGAGAACATTAGAAATTAAGGCTACATCAATACAGTGCATATACACGGAATCGTCAATATTGTGCATATTTAACAACATATCAAATACACTGATATCGCCGTTTACAGGGTGCAGAATTTGCAGTGTTTCCTTTATTAATTCATTTGCAGGGAATGTTTCATTACGGTAGAGAGCGTTTGTAAGACTGCCCTGATAATGTTCAGCGCAGCGGTTAAATGCCTGCTGAAACAGGGCGAATTGATGACTGTTTTTAATGCGCTCTTTGTTGGATTTGCTGCTGCCCTCTGCTGCATCGTGAAAATTCGCAGGCGGCGGGCAAATCATCGGCTGATTTAATTCTTCCACAAGATTTTCATGAATATGTACATAATATATGGAATAACCTTCCAGACGTGATATAATATTCTCTGTAAGAACAACACCCTTCGGCACAATGATTCTGGAATCATAAGTTAGGATGTCCTCGGCTGTTACCATGCCCGGAATTAATTCTGCGATTGGAATTTGCTTCATGAGGGATTCACCTTTCCTTTTGAATGATTTTGTTTCGTCTTTATGAATTATTGTAGCGTTTTTGGGGTAAAAAGTCAAATGTATTCTCATAAGGAGGGGAATCTCATGAAAAAATATACAAAAATTCATCAGTTATCAGAAAATCGTTTTTTAAATTTATTTAAACTGGATGCGTTAACAGACAGCGGTCGTGCATTTGACTATTTTTTTGTGTCGAGAAGAAAAGCGGATAAAATTAAGCTTTTGACAAAAGATATGAATGCGGAAGGGGTTGTAATTTATGCGCTTTTAAAGGATGATCCGGAAAAAATTGTGATGATTCGCCAGTATCGGTATCCATTGGGCGATTATTTGTATGAACTTCCGGCTGGGCTGATTGACGAGGGAGAAGAACCTAAACAGTCGGCAGTGCGGGAGATGAAAGAAGAAACAGGGTTGGATTTTGCGGTCTATAACGGCGGGGACAAGGCATATCGCAGACCATTTTTTATGGGCGCTGGTTTTACAGACGAAAGCTGTAATGCAGTATTTGGCTATGCAAGCGGTAAAATCGGCTGCGATAAAATGGAAGATACAGAGTCGATAGAGGTACTGTTTGTCGATAAGCAGGAGGCAGCGCGGATTTTGCGAAAGGAAAAGGTTTCGCTGCGTGCGGCGTATCTTCTGATGCATTTTTTGCACGCCGAAAAAGGGAAAGAATTTGCTTTTTTAGAAGATTTATAGAATAATATTTGACAATAAAATATTAAAATACTATACTATAACATATTTACCAAGTAAGAAAAGGGGAACCAAATGAAGAAAGTAACTATACAAGATATCGCAATGGAATTGGGTCTTAGCCGTAATACTGTGGCAAAGGCGTTAAATGGCGGATTTGTGTCGCCGTCGACAAAGCAGGCAGTTGTACAGAAAGCATGGCAGATGGGTTATGCAAAGCTGGACGAAAATCTGCTGCAGGAAGTGAAATCTGTCTACCATAAAAATAACAGAGGGACAATCCTTGTGCTTTTTAATCACTGGCAGTCAACGTTCTGGAACCGGACGCTCGCTGGTATCAGTGTTGCAGTCAATACGGAGGATTGCCGTATGCAGCTTCATGTGGTAGATGAGGATGATAAAAACGGAGAGGGCGTACTGAAATTAATTGCTGATGACGTAAAAGGGATTATTTTTCTAAGCTTATTTCCCATACAGTTTGTCAAAGGCGTAAGCAAGGCGGGGCTGCCTATGACGTTTTTTAATAGTCCGGTAAACGCACAGGAGTATATTAATCTCGGCGATGTGGTCAGTGTGGACGGTTTTTATGCAATGAACAGGATGACCAGCTATATTATAAAAAACAAGGGCTGTACCAAACTCGCATATATTGGCTATGCGGAAGGATCACGTATGATACAGGCGAGATATCTCGGATATCTAAACGCCTGCAACCAGAATTATATTGGGGTTGACGAGAAAATGCAGTTTACGCATCCAGCGAACCATATCAACTTTAGCTATGCAATGGTAGAAGAAGCAATGAATCAGATGATGTATGTTCCGGATGCGATTATCTGCGAAGATGACGACGTGGCAAAGAATGTTGCGCTGGCGCTGCTGCAGAAAGACCCGTTAGCGGCGCGTAAAACAGTGATTACTGGCTTTAACAATACAATTGAGCCGGATTTCTTTAAGCGGGATATTCTGACCGTGGAGGTACGAATGGAGGAACTTGGCAAGCGCCTTGTGAAATCCGTGATGGACAGAGTGAAAGACCCTACAATGGATGTTTCCTTTACAACGATTGCAACCTATCCGAAAATTGAAGAGAATTATACTAACGACCGTTAAGATTTTCCAATTTCTGCACAGCCCATATTGCATAAGCGGGCAATACGTGCTGTACAGAAAGGAAAATCTAATTGTTCGTGAGTAGAGAAAGAATCAAGTAGTTGGAAGAAAAGAGGCGTGTGTGGAATGAAGTATAAAATTGTAACGGATGGCTCTTGTGACCTGCCGCCGCAGCTTTGTTTGGAGAAAGATATTACGGTGGTGCCGTTTTATGTTTCTTTTGACAGTGAAACTTATGAAAAAGAGATTGTAGAAATCCCCATTCGAACATTTTATGAGAAAATGGTTGCAGATCCGACAACGTTTCCGAAATCGTCGATGCCTTCTGTTCAGGATTATGTGGATGTATTTACGCCGATAGTCAAGGAGAAAACAGCGGTGATCTGCATTTGTATTACAACAAAGTTCAGTGGCTCGCTGCAGTCGGCGCAAAACGCGAAAGAACTTGTAAAAGAGAGTATTCCAGACGCTGAAATCACCGTAATCGACTCTACCGTGGATACGGTGCTGCAGGGATTGTATGTGCTGGAAGCGGCGAAGCTATGCAAGGCGGGGGTATCCTATCAGGAATGTGTTGAGAAATTAGAAACAATTAAAAGCAGTGGACGGATTTTCTTTACTGTAGGTAATATCGACTATTTAAAACATGGCGGCAGAATCGGTAAACTCGCGGGACTTGCGGGATCAGTATTGGGAATCCGCCCGATTATTACGCTAAAAGAGGGGGAAATTTTCCCATCAGGTATTGCAAGAAGCCGCAAAAAGTCAATTGATAAAGTATATGAGCTGTTGCTGCAATATCTTAGAGAACTTGGTGCAGATTGTAAAGACTATAGTCTTACAGTGGGATTTGGATATGACAAACAGGAGGCAGAAACGTTTCGGGATGGTGCAGTGGCGTTTTTAAATGCAAACGGATATTCTGTTACTGCGCAGGATCTGCCAATATATCAGATTGGTGCAACAATTAGTGTCCATACAGGCCCTTATCCATTGGGATTTGGGATTATAAAGAAAGCATAGTGAGTTTTTTACAGTAAAAAATATGCCCTTATTTCCTATTTTAAAGTGTTAGGAGAGGGGCATATTTTTTAATGGATAGTAAGTTATTGCATTTTCTGTCGTCGGGGTTTTGGGCGTGTATTGTTGTCTTTACTCATAATTTTCTGTTTTTCGCTTTTTACAGTTGAGTTTGATTAATGCTCCTTTTTCAAGCCATGTACGATTTTCGGCACTCGTACCAAGTATGTCAAGGGCGACATTATAAGTATCGGATATTTTCCGATTCAGCATATAGCTCTCTTTCTTAATTTCTAATTGTCCCATAGATAATTTATAAATCTTTTCTTTCATACTCTGCATTTTGCTTTTCATATCCTGCATTTCGCCTTTTATACTTTGTATTTCGGTTAAAAGTAAATCAAGTTTTTCGCTATCGGTCATTTAACTCCCACTTTATTATAATTGCCAATTGCATTGTTACTTTCTTATTGAAGTAAGTATATCACAACTCAGATATAAAGTCTATTTAATTATTAGGTACAATAAGATAAGCGTTTGCTGTTTTTCATACCCACGCCAAATTAATGGGAACTATGTGCGCAATTTGTTACCAATAAAATAATTGTATTAAAATAGAAAGAGTGTTATAATTCAGAAAGGAAAAACGAATCGTTAATGCGTAAAACTAAGCCGACGATTGGGAAAAATAAGAAGGAGGTTTTGCAAAGTATGAAAAAATCTGCTTGTTTCTGTGTGTCATTGATTTTGTTGCTTTGTTCTGCTTGCGGAAATACAGAAACATCAATTACGACAATAGAGGAGAATCAAGAAAACAGCCAAGCGAGCGAGGAAGTTCTAAGTATCCAAAATATGGAAGTTATTCCACAAGATAAATTGATATATTCAAATTTAGACAGTGAAGCATCTATGACAGAAGTACGGGATACTTTGATAAAAGCAGGTATTGGGACAAACCATATTGATACTGTATTAAATTGGGTAACTGATTATAATAACAGCATGAGAGAGTGCCCGTCCTTTACTTTAGCAGGGGATTTTATTACAGTAGACAAAATGTTGGTTGATTATGGGGAATACCCTCCTATGTCTACACAATGGTACAAGCGTAATAACCGGAATTATCATGATGTTGTTTGCAGGATTGTAGCTTATGAGTTAAATCGGGACAATATATCAGTAGGGGAAGTAATAAAAGAAGAAAATTTTGACTGTTGGGATGAGAATACGGCATGGCTCTATACAGACGGAGATATTCTTTTTGGACGGGAAGCTGTAGAGGGTGAGCATAAAGCATATGTTCCTTTTCCACTGATTGATTGGAGTAAGGATACACAGGCAGAATATTTTACCTTGTTTAATCCCATTTCTGTTGCAGAACAATGCAGTGAGCAGGAAATGTTTGATGCCATTCAAAAAAAATGGAACGAGCAGGAAATTTTATTTAAAGAAGACGCCTTTTCATTAATTACTTTTTGGACGCAGAGTGGTAACAGAATATGTGCTTCACACGCAGCGACTTTGCTTGAAATAGATAATGGGGAGTATCTGTTATTTGAAAAAACAAACCCAGAATCACCTTATGCGGCATCAAGATTTTCTTCTATTGATAAAGTAAAACAATATCTATATAATATGATGAATTTAGATTATTCAAGATATAATGACAAAATCGGAACGTATATTATTTTGCAAAATAACAAGCTGTTTTAATGCAAGGTTGTAAAATTCTATTGTTGATAAGTTAATAACTTTAAATAAGCTAATAATCAGTCCAGACTTTACTATCGAGGACATCCACAAAATATGGGAATATAATTATAATATTACAAAAGACATGACACCGCGGGAAAGGCGTGATTATTATAATAAATGTGGCATGGAAGTACACAGCAGATTCAGGAAATGCAGTTACAGGAAGTATAGGTGTATTGAAATTTATCAAGTCTAGATGCTCAGAAAAAAACTTTCCCTTGTAAACTATCCATAAGGGCAAAAACAAGGGAAAATACATAGCAATTTACTGTATAAACTTAAAAAATAAGGGAAGTTCAAGTACTTCATCTGCAAATTTAGATTTCATGAGGACAAATACATGAATAAACAAGAATGCATACAATTATTTAACTATTACACCCAGATTTCTTTGAAAGCGAGTCTATTTGCGCTCTGTCAGAAGAATACGTTTTTGATGAAATGATACTTTATCTTAACGAATTCGATAGCAGCAAGTACAATAAACAATTTGATGACAGTGTTTCATTCGGTTTTTATAATGGCGGCATGGATGAATTAAGGAAAAAAGTAGAAAAGGTTGAGCAACAGATTACAGCTATATACACTATACGTATTTAGCACCATGGTACGAAAAGCTTGGATATAAAACCGTAATACAATGGAATAGGAATGGTATCAAGTAACACGAAAACTCTCATTTGGGTGTGAAATAAAATAAGGATTTGGAGAAGTTATAAGATGATAAATAATATGATTATTGCGGGTGTCCCAAGAGCCGGGAAAAGCACAATTTCTCATCGGCTGGCAAAGCAGTATGGGTATCAGCATATTAGCATGGATTCTATAATAGCAGGATTTGAGAAGTGTTTTCCCGAAACAGGGGTGAATACGTATGCTGGTTTGTCTTCTATGGATACATTACATGTAATCAGCGGTAAGATAGCGCCTTTTATTCGGGCAATGTTGGACAGTGGCGAATACGATGAGTTTGAACCTGGCATGGTGCTGGACATCTATCAGCTTCTGCCAGAGGATTATATAAAATATATTGATGGGGCGAACTGTAAAATTGCTTATTTTATTACGTCTGACGTAACGCCGGAAGAACGGTTCGCAATACAAAAGAGATACGATACAGAAAAAGATTATACTTTCTACAAACCGGATGAAGAACTTCGAGAAGGGGCAGTGTATATCGTGGAGCAAAGCATCTGCATGAAAGAGCAATGTCAAAAGTATAGTTTGCCATATTTTGAAACTGCAAGAGAAAGGGAACAAATGTTTCAACACTTCTTACAAGAGTTTGATTTTTAGCAAAAGTTTTGGGGGAAAGTATTATTAAAATGCTCTCAGGTAATAGGGTATTGGGTAGATGTGGATAAATCAGTTGCCGAAGCAGTTTTTGTGTGATAAGATAAAGAGAAATTAAAATTTCTAATGATTGTTTTGGAGGAAAGATGCAATGGCTGAAATTGGCAGAAAATTTTTATATAGGATTTTTTGTCTGGTGGCACTAATTGTAACAAGTTATCTTTTTGTGGATTTGTATTTAAGCCATACGCTGGATGTGCGGGTTATGGTGTTGTTTGGCATTATTTTTTCCGTGATATTCTTTGGGCTGTTGGATTGGGGACAGAATTATGCAGCACTGCGGCATAAAGAACAGGAATTAAAGATTTACAAATTGTATATTAAGCCTTTGGAGGAGTTAACCAAGGATATTCGGGCGCGGCAGCATGAGTTTGACAATCACCTAAACGCTATTTTAAATATGCATATTACAATTGATAATTATAACGAATTGGTGGCGGCGCAGTCGGCATATGGAAAATCTATATGCAGTGAAAAAATGCGCAGCAATCCGGCACTTCTGCGGATTTCGGATAAAATTCTTGCAGGATTTCTCTACAGTAAGATAATCAGTGCGCCAAGTTATATTGATATTAATGTTCAAGTGCTAAGTCAAGAGATTATCACGTCGGTTTCGGAACATTCTTTGGTGGAAGTAATCGGGACGCTGACAGATAACGCATTTGAGGCGGCGACACCGGAGAGGAATCGTGTAGAGATGGTGCTGGATGCGAAAAATGACAAACTGTTGTTCATAATTAAGAACCAAGTAAGCGGTTTGAAAATGGGGGATATTCAGCAGTTTTTTGAAAAGGGTTATACCACAAAATTAAACCGCGAGGAGCGGGGGCTTGGACTGTATCAAGCAAAACGCATGGCGGAACTCTATGGAGGCGAGATAACCGTGGAACTTTTGGAGGCGGAGGATTTTCAGGAAATCTGCTTTAAAGTTGAACTGTAATTTGGAGGGTGTCTTTAGGATTTGGTATTTGCTGCAAAATCCGTAAGAAAATTTTGTGATGGAGATGCATTACGTTAAGCTGCCACAAAGTGTTTTGGTATGGTTTGATGTGTCATACTTTAGCAAGTCTAAACGATGACAGTCTTTATGTACAAGGGCACGCAAGGGAAGATTGTTAGGACAGTTTTTTAGTAAGCTGGCATATATTTATAGAAATGGAAGGATTTTGGGATTATGAAAAAAAGAAAATGGTTAATAACAGCTTTAGGGATTGGATTAATATGCGGAATGCTGTTAAATGGATGCGCTGGAAAGAATGAGGAATCGCAGTCCTCTGACACCAAGCAGGAAAATATGTCGAAACCCGTATCAGAGCAGGCAGAACCGCAGTCTTCTGTAGAACAAGAGCAAAGTCCGCAGCAGACGGACAGTGAACAGGAAGGGTTGAAATCATTTACCGCAACGACGCTGGATGGCAGCACGATTTCGCAGGAAGAGATTAAGGAAAAAGATGTTACTATAATTCATTTCTGGGCGACGACGTGTGGGCCTTGCATTGTGGAAATGCCGGATCTTGCAGAATTTGCAGATTCGCTTCCGGAAAATGTGCAGTTGATAACGGTTTGTCTGGACGGTTTATTTGATATGGAAGGTGCAAAGAGTATTGTGGACGAAGCAGGGTTTCAAGGAATTACACTGATTACTGGCGAGGGTGACTTTCAGAAGATATGCGAAAGGGTGCTCTATACGCCGACGACAATTACAGTTAATCAGGAGGGAATTATTGTTGGCGATCCCATCATCGGCGGTCAGCAAGATTTGGCAAAAACGTATACCGATGCGGTCAATGTGGTTTTGCAGTCAATGGGAAAGGCGGAAATAGGCAATGAAAACAGCGAAAGCTAAGCCAAAAAGAACAGCAGTGCAAATGGGAATCCTATTTACAGCTATCTTTTTTATTGGGATAGGCATTGCCAAACAGGAATATCTGGAAGTGATGCAAAAGGCGGTGAGAATATGTTTGGAATGCATCGGAATAGGATAAATCCCAAGTCCGGTGACAAAAGCAAAAAAAGAATATCATTTCAGCGCTGCTGTCAGCTTGTGTCAGCCGTGCTGGTAAATGGTTATGTGGTCGGCTTTCAAAAAGGTACTATTTTTACAGGGAAAAGCAAGGCGATTTGTGTTCCTGTACTAAACTGCTATTCGTGTCCAGGTGCTTTGGGCGCCTGTCCAATTGGTTCTCTCCAGGCGGTGATTGGCGGCAGAAAGCATCATTTTCCTTTTTATGTATTGGGGATGCTGATACTGTTTGGAATTGTGCTGGGGCGGCTGGTCTGCGGTTTGCTGTGCCCGTTTGGTCTGGTACAGGATTTGCTGTATCAGATTCCAACACCGAAAGTGCAAGTACCCAAAAAGATTGATAAGCCATTGCGATATATAAAATATCTTGTGTTATTGTTTTTGGTGATACTGCTGCCAGCGTTTGCAATAACCAAAACAGGCATTACGCCACCCTATTTTTGTGAGTATTTATGTCCGGCAGGGACATTAGGCGGAGGAATACCACTCATGCTGACCAATCCACAGTTGCGGACACTGGCAGGTGCGTTGTTTCAATGGAAGATGCTGGTGCTTTTGGTAATTTTAGTGGCATCCGTGCTGATATCGCGTCCATTTTGCCGCTATCTTTGTCCGTTGGGGGCATTTTATGCATTGTTTCATCGTTTTAGTTTTTATCAAATGCATTTAGAATCAGAAAAATGTATTGGCTGTAAACAGTGTGAACAGATCTGCCCAATGGCAGTAGAAGTGACAAAAGACTGCAACAACCCAGAATGCATTCGCTGCGGAAAATGCCGCAAAGTCTGCCCAACACAGGCAATTGCGTCAGGATTTGGTGATAATCAAGAGTAGATGTTTGGAGGTCAACATTTAGAAGTTGATAACGTTGTTCGGAATGTAGCAGAAGTGTGGAATATAATTAAATAACTTGCCGTAAAAAAATTACGGGAAACTCTTGTGGAAAATTATTAAGATGGTTATGCTATGTAATGATAGATTTGGGTGGAAATATGCTGCACAGCAAAAGATTTGCCGTGTGGTCGTGTGCATATCGTTATACTTAGCGTCGATCTTTTCAATGCTTAGGAACTTTAAAGAAATAACATGACAAGATTGCGCAGAATTTTTCTTCGAGAGTGCCAAGCAAAAATTAGGCGCATAGCGGGCTATGCAACTAATTTTTGCTTAATTGCTTTAACAATTTGATATTGGAGGAAAAGGCAAGCAAAATGACAGGTTATTTCTTTAAGGAACTTTAGTATCAAATGCATGAGAGGAGGGGAGGAAAATGTTAAAGAAATTTACATTAAAGAATTACAAAAATTTTAAAGATGAAATATCTATAGATTTTGAAAATACTGCGGGGTATCAGTTTAGTACAGATTGTATCACGGATGGGATAATCAGCAAAATGTTGATCTATGGTAGAAATGCGACAGGGAAAACAAATTTGGGAAAGGCGTTAATGGATATAAATAAAACAATGTTTGGAGGGCGGAATTTTTATGATACAGGAATATTTCTTAATGCAGATTCCATAGATAAAACAGCGATTTTTTCATATGAGTTTTGCTTTGAAAATAATGAGTTGGTATATCGCTATGCTCGACTTTCTAATCAAGACCTTAGGAAGGAAGAATTGCTTATTGATGGAAAAACTATTTTTAGCTGTGATTTTGAAAATAATAAATTTTATTTTGAGAATCTTGAATATATTAATGCGGAAACAGCCAATGTAGATAGATACAAGCAATCAGTAGATAGTGGTGATGATGAAGAATTTCAAGTGCTTAAGTTACCATTTTTGACATGGTTGTTAAGTAATGTTGCATTGAGCAATGATTCTATTCTAATTAAATTAGCTAATTATGCTAGAAGAATGTTAATGATTACAGCCGGAAATGAAATGTTAAGAAATCCAAGAATAACGAATGATAGTTTCTATGAACTACTGGAGGATTCAAATAGATTAAAAGATTTAGAAGATTTTCTGAATGAAATGGGTATAAAGTGTAAATTGATATTAGAAAAACTACCAGATGGTCAGAAAAAGTTATATTTCCGGCATGAGAAATTAGTACCATTTGATGAAACTGCCTCCAGTGGAACGCTGGCGTTGGTTGATTTATATAGGCGGTTGATACCCAAAAGCTGGGCTCCATCTTTGATATATTTAGATGAATTTGACGCATTTTATCATTATGAAATGGCAGAGAAAGTGATAAACTTTTTAAAGAAAAGGTATCCAAAATGTCAGGTTATTATGACTTCTCATAATACAAATTTAATGACAAATCGACTGATGAGGCCAGATTGTCTATTTATTTTGTCAAGAGAGGGAACATTGACTGCGCTTTGTCATGCAACAGAAAGAGAACTGCGGGAAGGTCACAATCTTGAAAAGATGTACATTAGTGGGGAGTTTGATAAATATGAATAGTTATCAAGGCGAGGTAAGAAGACGAAGCCAGAACTTGCTAATTGTAGAAGGGCATCATGAGAAAAATAAGTTGTTTTGGTTGATTTTTAAGTGTTTTCCTGAAATCAATATCAATATGGACGAAATTTGGATTTATGGAACGAATATCTATCAATTATACAATGATATTGTGAAAGAGTATGGTGCGGAGTGGGCAGAGGAAAATGAAGATATTGATTTGCCCTTTGTGATTAGTAAGAAGCAGTATCCGGATAAACTGCGGTATAAAGAAGACTTCACAAATATTGTTTTAGTTTTTGACTATGAGCGGCATGATACAAATTTTTCGGAAGAAAAGATTTTAGCAATGCAAAGATACTTTGTTGATGCTGCTAATATGGGAAGGTTGTATATTAATTACCCTATGATAGAGTCTTATCGGCATTTGTGTCAATTGCCGGATGATGATTTTTCTGAACGGAAGATTCCAGTATCATTGCAGCCAGGAAAGGAATATAAGGCATTAGTTGACCAAGAAACTATCATAGGTTCAAAAGTTGATTTTCCACATAGAATTGATGATTTGCTTGAAAAACGTTTTGGAGTAAGTGATGCACAAAAAAGGAAAAGGTGTTGTAATGAAATTTTAGGAATATCTTCAGAAAGCAGCATGGAAAATGTGATGGATAATGTTTACTTATAACATTCGTTGTCTAAAGTCTATTTGCGGCATCAAAAAATCTTGACATAGCCCGAAATGCTGGGGATTTTCTTTTTTACAGATGAATGTATATACGACGTACGCATTCAAAGTGATTTCTGAACAGAGGTTTGTTATTTGCGAATGGAATGGATATATAGGGGATTAATTTTCAGGGTGGGGAAAATCAATCCCCTTTTTTGTTTATACAATGCTGTACTATCCAAGCTTATAAATAACTTTTCCCGCTCCTTTGCATAACACACAGCAGTTTTTGAAATACTAGTATCAGTAAAGTTAAGATGAAATGCGTTGAAATAAACTGCATTGCAATTAGAAAACGCTACAATCACACCCATGCCAGTCTTTATCCGCTTATAGGTTACTGAGGTGTGAATTATAACAGATTTTGCACACAGAATGTTAAAGTAAAAAAGCAAAAGCTTTTAGTATTTTGGCAAATAATTCCCACTACTTTGGCGTGAGTGTGAAAAGTAACAAGAAAATGTAACAGTCCAGATAACCCATTGAACTGTTACAAGAAAATAATAATATAAACCAGAATATTTTATATAGTTTTGACGTTTTTACCAATATGTGGTAAAATAGTTTACAAAATTATTTAGGACAGCATAAAATCGAATGAAAACGCGGTTCCTTGTAATCCTATGAAAGCAAATGGAGGATATGATAAATGTTATTAGATGATAAAACAATCTTAATTACTGGCGGTACGGGGTCTTTTGGCAAGAGTTTTACGAAATATGTACTGACCCATTATCATCCCAAAAAGATTATTATTTATTCAAGGGATGAGTTTAAACAGTGGATGATGGCAAATGCATTTGCCGAATATAAAGAGAAGCTGCGTTTTTTTATCGGGGATGTGCGGGACTATGAGAGGCTTCGCAGAGCGTTTGAAAGTGCGGATTATGTGATTCATGCAGCGGCGCTAAAACAAGTTCCGGCGTGTGAGTATAACCCCAATGAGGCGATTAAAACAAATGTAATTGGTGCGCAGAATGTGATTGATGCATCTTTGGATACGCATATACAAAAGGTAGTGGCGCTGTCAACAGATAAGGCAGTCAATCCCGTTAATTTATACGGCGGCACAAAACTCGTGTCGGACAAGCTGTTTATTGCGGCTAATGCTTATTGTGGAAATAAAGATTTGAATTTTTCGATTGTGCGTTATGGCAATGTGGCGGGCAGCCGCGGATCGATTATTCCGCTGTTTCGACAGTTAATTGATGAAGGGGCGGACGAACTGCCGATTACGGATTATCGTATGACGCGTTTTTGGATTAGCCTTACCGAAGGCGTTCAGCTTGTCATTAAAGCATTGGAGGAAGCCAAGGGCGGTGAAACCTTTATCAGCAGAATCCCGTCCTTTAAAATAACAGACCTTGCAGAAGCAATGGCGCCTGGTATGAAAACAAAGGAAGTCGGCATTCGTCCTGGGGAAAAGCTGCATGAGGTAATGGTAACGGTTGAGGATTCCATGACGACTTATGAGTATGACAAGCATTTTATTATCTATCCGCAGATGTTTTGGCAGGAGTCAAAGCGTCCCACACCAAATGGCAGGAAAGTGGAGGAGGGATTTTATTATTCGTCAGGAAATAATACGCAATGGCTGACAGTTGCGCAGATTCGTGAACTGTTGAAAACTGATTTGGAGGAGGAAGACTAAGAAAATATGGAGAAACCAGCGGCAGCCGGCGGAAATCCGGTACGGGAAACGAAATTATATTACGGGCATCAATATATTGATGAAACAGATGTTCAGGCAGTGAGCGAGGTGTTGAGAAACGGTGATCTAACTTGCGGTCCAAAAGTGAATGCTTTGGAAAAACGTCTTTGTGAACTGACAGGTGCAAAGTATGCCGTTGTGTGCAGCAACGGCACGGCTGCTTTACATATTGCAGCACTTGCAGCAGGACTAGGAGAAGGGGATGAGTTAATTACAACGCCAATTACATTTGCCGCTTCTGCAAACTGTGCGTTGTACTGCGGTGCCAAACCTGTGTTTGCAGATATTAACCCCAGAACCTACAATATTGATCCCAAATGTGTGCGGGAGAAGATAACCGATAGGACGAAGGCGGTTGTAGCGGTGGATTATACAGGCCAGGCGGTGGAATTGGACGCGCTGCTTGCACTTTGTCGTGAAAAAGGGCTTCTTTTAATAGAAGACGCAGCGCATTCGATTGGCACGAAATACAATGGAAAACCGGTAGGGAGTATTGCAGATTTAACAACGTTTAGTTTTCATCCAGTTAAGACCGTAACTGGCGGCGAGGGCGGTGCGGTTTTAACCAACAGTGCGCAATTATATGAGAAGCTGCTTCTCTATCGTTCGCATGGTATTACAAGAAAAGATGATTTGCTAGAGAAAAAGCCGCATGGGGCGTGGTATTATGAGCAAATTGATTTGGGCTATAATTATCGGATTACGGATATCCAGTGTGCGCTGATTTTAAGCCAGTTGGATAAACTTTCATTGTTTTCGCAAAGGCGCAAGGAGATAGTGGAACGATATAATAAGGCGTTTTTATCATGTCCGGAATTGTTTGTGCAGGAGGAAATTCCGGCATCGGATACAACAAGGCATCTCTATATTCTGCGCATTGTTCCAGAAAAATTAACAATCGACCGCAAAGGCTTTTTTGAAGCGCTGGCTGCGGAAAATATCTGCTGCAATGTCCATTATATCCCTGTTTACTGGCATCCATATTATGAAAAGCTGGGATATAAGAAGGGCATTTGCCCGCATGCGGAGAAGCTTTATACGGAAATGATGAGTCTGCCACTGTATTATGGACTGACGGATAAAGATGTGGAAGATGTAATTACAGCAGTCAAAAAAATTGTGGCATATTATAGGAAATAGTTAAGGTGGTATGTTGTATATTTTTGTAGAATAAGTAAAGCAATATGTAGCATATTTTAATAGGCAGTGTAAAGCAATATGTGTATATTTTGATAGATAGTGTAAAGCAATATGTGTATATTTTGATAGATAGTGTAAAGTAATATGCAGCATATTTTAGAAATTAGTGTAAAGCTGCATGGGGGAATTGTATGGAAAATATAGCGATTATTACTGCAAGGGGAGGCAGTAAGAGGATACCGCGGAAGAATATAAAGCCATTTTTGGGAAAGCCGATTTTGGAGTATAGCATTGAAGCGGCGCTTAAGACGGAATTATTTGATGAGGTAATGGTTTCTACAGATGACGAGGAGATTGCGCAGGCAGCGCTTAAGGCAGGGGCAAAGGTACCGTTTCTGCGCAGCGCGGGAACGGCGAATGATTTTGCAACAACGGCAGAGGTGATTGGGGAAGTGCTAGACAAATATGCGCGTAGGGGAATTACATTTTGTCATGCGTGCTGTATTTATCCGACAGCGCCGTTTGTAACGCCGGAAGCATTAAAGGAAGCAATGCATCTTTTAGAGCAAGAGCAAGTGGACAGTGTAATTCCAGTGGTAAAATTCTCCTTTCCACCGCAGCGGTGTGTGGTAATCCGAAATGGCAGGCTGGTGCCGAAGTGGCCGGAAAATATGCGGAAGCGTTCACAGGATTTAGAGCCGCTTTATCACGATTGCGGGCAGTTTTATTGTTTAAATGTGGAAAGTTTCCGCAGACAGCGCGCAGTCTGGATGGAAAATGTGGTGCCGTTTGTGCAGGAGGAGCGCATGGTGCAGGATATTGACACGCTGGAGGACTGGGAGATTGCGGAAATAAAATACCGTATTATAATGGAAACGTAAGTTTGGAGTAGCTTGTATAGTCCACATTAAATACCATAACTATTGATTGGTATGCGTCCAAAGCACGCAAGGAGTATAAAAATGAGAAAAATTCGACTAAATAACAGAACAATCGGCGACGGTGAACCCGTGTATATTATTGCGGAGATGTCGGCAAATCATGCAGGCAGTTTGGAGCGCGCAAAAGAATTAATTCATGCGGCGAAAGAGGCTGGCGCAGACTGTGTAAAAATACAGACATACACGCCGGATACAATGACCATTGATTGTGATAATTCGTATTTTCATATTGAAAAGGGAACATGGGAGGGTGAAAATCTCTATTCGCTTTATCAAAAAGCATATACACCTTGGGAATGGCAGGTGAAGCTGCGCGATGAGGCGGCAAGTGTTGGCATTGATTTTCTTTCGACACCGTTTGACAAAACTTCTGTTGATTTTTTGGAGGAATTGGGGTTAAGTTTTTATAAAATTGCCTCGTTTGAATTGGTAGATATTCCGCTGTTAGAATATATTGCTTCCAAAAATAAGCCGATTATCATGTCTACAGGAATGGGAACGTTTGCGGAGATTCAGGAGGCGGTGGAAACGATTTATAAGACGGGGAATTATCAGCTTGCAATGATGAAATGTTCCAGTGCATATCCGGCAAAAGCAAAGGAGATGAATTTAAGTACCATTCGGCATATGAAGCAGTCTTTTGGAATACCAGTTGGACTAAGCGATCATTCAATGGGGGCGTTTAGTGCAGCGACAGCGGTTGCGCTGGGGGCAAATATTATTGAGAAACATTTCTGCATCAGCCGCAAAATTCCCAATCCCGATTCGGTGTTTTCAATGGAGCCGCAGGAGTTTCGGGAAATGGTTCATCAGGTGCGTGAAGTAGAGAAAGCGTTGGGGACTGTGTCATACGGCGTTTCCAAACAGGAGGAGAGTAACGCAAATTTTCGCCGATCGCTTTTTGTAGTGCAGGATATTAAGGCTGGGGAAATGCTTACGCCGGAGAATATACGAAGCATCCGTCCAGCATACGGGCTGAAACCCAAATATTATAAGGAAGTGATTGGAAAAAAAGCATTACATTCTTTAAAACGGGGAACACCACTAACATTTGGGGATATAGCTGGGGATGATATCAAGGAGATTGATATTGCGGGAAATAATCAGGAAATAAATATGAAGGAACCTCTGTCAGAACTTTATTTGCAGGAAGCTGGGGAGAAGGACTGCGGAATGCTTTTTGTGTGGGCAAATGATCCAGTTGTCCGGTGCAATGCATTTCAGACGGCGCATATTCCGTTTGAAACACATCAAGAATGGTTTTGCAAGGTATTGGAGGATAATACCATATGGCAGTATATTTTATACCATAGGCAAATTCCAGTTGGGCAGATTCGGTTGAATATAGAGAAAGGTGTTGGGAAGATTGACTACAGTATTGCGCCAGATATGCGCGGACGTGGTTTCGGAAGTAATGTATTAGAGTTGATAAAAGAAAAGGCAGAGAATGAAATAACGGGCGTTACTAAACTAATGGGACAAGTAAAGCATCAAAATACAGCTTCTATTAAAGCGTTTGAACGTTGCGGATATACGCGGACAGAAAATGAGGACTATATTACATTTACGTTGGATTTATAAACGGAGGAAGGAGAGGCAGCAGTGAAAATAATTATTGCGACCATAAAGTCATGGAATATTGAGCGTGCAAGAGAAATGCAGCGGCGGCTGAAAGAAGCTCACGAAGTTCGTATTTTTACAGGAAAAGACGAACTTACATATGATAACGTGTGTGATTTTAATCCTGACTATATTTTCTTTCCTCATTGGTCTTACTATATTCCGGAGGAAATTACAAATCAGTGGGAGTGCGTGGTATTTCATATGACTGACTTGCCATATGGTAGAGGCGGCAGTCCTTTGCAGAATCTCATTGTGCGGGGACACAAAGAAACAAAGATTTCGGCACTTCGTGTTACGCCGCAGCTTGACGGCGGCCCGATTTACATGAAGAAACCGCTTTCCTTGGAGGGGACAGCGCAGGATATTTTTATCCGTTGTGCGAATGTGATTTTCAATGAAATGCTGCCTTGTTTTCTCGAAAAGAAACTTGAACCAGTGCCGCAGAGCGGAGAACCTGTAATTTTTAAACGCAGAAAACCAGAGGACAGTGAAATAACAGATAATATGGAATTAAATACAATTTATGATTATATTCGTATGCTGGATGCGGAAGGGTATCCAAGGGCATATATTGATTTTGGCGGATATCGGTTGACTTTTGAGGAGGCAGAACTTGATAAGAGCGGCAGACTGCTGGAGGCGAAAGTACAGTTTCAAATAAAATAAATATTGAAAAGAATTATTATGGGGAGAAATGAATGAGGACAGTTTTAGTGGTGGCAGCACATCCAGATGATGAGATTCTTGGGGTTGGCGGTACGGCGGCACGTTATGCAGCGGCAGGTGCTCGGGTATATGCGCTGATTTTAGGGGAAGGGCAGACTTCGCGTGGTGTGCATAGAGAGGATATTGACAAGGCAGTCGTCGCAGAACTTCATCAAAATACAATAGAGAGTGCAAAGGCAATCGGGTATCAGGAGGTTTTTTTTGCTGATTTTCCCGATAATCGTTTTGACCAAGTGGATTTGCTGGATATTGTTAAGGTAGTGGAGCGGCAGATTCAGGATTTGCAGCCGCAGATAGTTTATACGCATTACAGCGGGGACTTAAACATTGACCACCAATATACCGCGCGGGCAGTATTAACAGCAACACGTCCAATTGGTGCATATTGTGTGGAGGAAGTATATGCTTTTGAAACACTTTCCTCCTCAGAATGGAATTTTGATTATAGCGCACAGCCCACATTTCGTCCTAATGTATTTGTGGATATTTCCGCATACTATATCAAAAAGGAACAGGCAATGAGGTGTTATGTTTCCGAATTATGTCAGTTTCCGCATCCCAGAAGTCTTGAGGGAATGGATGTTCTGTCTAAAACGCGCGGTATGGCGGCAGGAATGGAACGTGCAGAGGCATTTATGCTGCTACGGAAAATGGTAAAATAAGGGAGGGGTATCGTGTTTTATATTCGGGCAGATGGCAATGCGGCAATTGGGATCGGGCATATTATGCGGTGTCTTTCCATTGCGGAGGCAGTAAAGGAAACAGGCGCTGAAGAACCTGTATTTCTGCTGGCAGATAATATCTGTTATAATATGGTTGCAGACAGAGGATTTGCGGCGAAAGTGCTAGGAACGGATTACCGGCATATGCAGTCAGAATTAGAGAAACTGTCCACATTGTTAAAGAAAGAGGATGTTATTCTGGTAGACAGCTATCAGGTATCAATAGAATATTATAAAGAATTAGGGAAGCTATGCAAAACAGTGTGCCTTGAAGATATGGGGAATGCCTATCCAGTGGATTTATTAATAAACTACAATATTTATGCAAAACAACTATGGGAGAATTATCAGCAAGGCAGCTCACCCAAAAAGGTGTTATTAGGAGTGGAATATATGCCACTGCGCAAAGCATTTCAGAATCATGCAGTATATCAAAACCATACAGCATTTCAGGATAATACAGTATATCAAGTGAGAGGTAAAGTAACGGATGTTATGATAACGACCGGCGGAAGCGATCCTTGTTTTGCGGCGGGCAGTATAATAGAAGCAATTTGGAAAGAATGTATTAGGGAAGACAAGAACCAAACAAATAAAATTTTATTTCATATTGTCAGCGGCCCTATGAATCAATATACAGCACAATTAAAGGCATTATGCGCAGAAAAAGAATTTTTTATTATTTATGAAAATGTACAGAATATGGAAGCGTTAATAAAAAAGTGTGATGTGGTAATAACTGCGGCAGGAAGTACGGTATATGAAGTCTGCGCAATCGGAGTGCCGATGATTTGTTTTTATTTTGCTGAGAATCAGCGACAGGGAGCGCAGGCGTTGGCAGGATTAACGGATATTGTAAATGCTGGGGCATTTGCGGAGGATAAAGAACAGGTAGTTTCTAATATTTTGCAGGCACTGAACCACTGTATCTATGACCGAATCTATCGAGAACGCCTTTCTATGCAGGAAAGGACATTGGTAGATGGAAAGGGCGCTGTTCGGCTGGCAGAGGAAATTATAAAATTACAGGCGTTATAATTTTAGAAGTTATATGTTATGTATAATATATTATATATACTGGCGAACGTTAATGTTTGCCAATAACGCCGACTTATCAGGCTTTTGGGGGTGTGCAATGTCCAATAAAAAGGAACGACAATTAAATTGCGAAGTATTGCGGATTGTGGCAATGCTAATGATTGTATGCCTGCATTATTTCGGAAAAGGCGGCTTGCTTGGAAAACCGTCCGATCCAGAGTTAACTGCTGCAGGTTATACGATTTGGTTTTTAGAAGCATTGTGTCTGTCGGCAGTGAATCTCTATGTACTGATTAGCGGTTATTTCGGCGGTGGAACATATTCTCTGCAAAGACCTTTTCGGATTTGGAAGCAGGTGTTTTTTTATTCGGTGATAATTGGCATCGCTGCCGGTATAATAGGCGGGCAGAAACCGGATATTTATCGAATTTTTACGTATATATTTCCGATTGTAACAGAGCACTATTGGTTTGCGACTTCTTATATTATTCTTTGTCTGCTTATGCCTTTTTTCGATGCTGGATTTGCGTATTTTGACAAAAGGCAGATAAAATCTATAATATTGGTGATGCTTTTGCTGTTTAGCATTTCCAAAACAGTGATTCCCATGCAGTTACCATGGGACAAATATGGATATGATGCTTTTTGGTTTATGGTGCTGTATCTGACTGGCGGCTATTTGCGGCGTTATGGCGTAGAACAAATAAAGAGTAGAGCACAGGCGGCACTGCTGTATTTGGGAAGCGTGGCAATGATATTTGCTTCGTTTCTCGTGCTGCGGATGGTTTTTCTCAAAACGGGAAAGCTGGAGGACTTAATAAATTACAGCTATACGTACAATTATTTGTTCTGCTATACGGCGGCAGTTGGGGGCTTTATATTTTTTGTAAATACATGGCAGGATTCTCCTGTTCTGAAGCGGTTGCGCAAACCGATAGAACTTTTGTCCAGCGCGACGTTCGGCGTCTATTTGATCCATGAGCATATAGAACTTCGCAGCCAATGGCCTAAGTGGTTCCATTGTGAGGAGCAGAGAACGCAGTCAGTCGGCGGATTGTTGGTACATATGATATATACGGTACTTACCGTATATATCATATGTACTGCAATTGAGATAATCCGGTTTAATATAGCTAGATTAATTTTTCATAGAAGGTAGGGAACAGTTTATACTGCTTAACAGTTAAAATTTCCAAGTAACCTGACTACATAACGCCAGCC
>ERZ778496.1006-NODE-1006-length-22524-cov-15.786817_pt1 | contig 22524 bp, 17 predicted proteins | sample MGYA00433099_ERZ778496 | MGnify/ENA primary metagenome ERZ778496 (study PRJEB29527, sample SAMN07138962) | mouse gut metagenome | material: feces | host: mouse | place: China:Nanjing | collected 2016-01-25 ...
TTTCTTTGCAAGGGCTTTGCCTGAAATAATCTGTAATTTAAATCTCGCCTTTTACTTTCTATTTTATTCTTTTTACGATTTTATTATATTATTTTTTTTAAAGTCCAACATTATAGATTGCCACGAAAATTTTACAAATTTTCTCGCAATGACGCAGTAGAATCTTTATTGATTGAGTGGAAGTAGAATCCACAGCTTCAATTCATCATTACCCTGCAAAAGCAGGGCGAGGCTAATAAGCCTTGACAACAATTATACAAAGCAGTATAATTGCCACGATGATGAATTTAGTGATACTCATCATATGTCCTTTTGGGCATAGATTTTACCACAGGGTGTCAGCCTGTGGTAACACCCCACAAAATTATACTTCAAAATCTTTTAATAAAAATAGTTTAATTGATAAGAAAATGAAATAAAAAAATCCCAAAATCAAAGAATCTTTAGCAAATTTGTTTTAGAATTTTACAAAACTTTAGGAATCAATTTTGAAAACTTATATTTTATTGGTTGTCCTGCTAAGTGCTATGGTAACGATTTCTAGCCTTTATATCACACAGCCTATGCAACCTCTTTTTATGGAAGAGTTTGGAATCTCTATCACACAAGTTACGCTTTTTACTTCTGTTGTGTTGCTCGCACTTGCCTTTGCCCCCATTGTCTATGGTTATTTGTTAGAAAAATTTGATACACGCAAGGTGTTGTTTGTCTCTTTAGGAATGATTGGCGTTTTCCAATGTTTGCTTTGTTTTGCGCAAGATTATAGGACTTTTCTTGCTTTGCGTTTGTTAGAAGCTCTCGCGATTCCAGCTGCCTTGACAGCGACTTTGACAACTTTAATGCGCATTGATATGCAAAATATACAAAAATATGTCAGCCTTTATGTTGCTGCCACGGTTTTTGGAGGTGTGCTTTCGCGCGTAGCAGGCGGGTTTATTACTTCTATTTCCTCGTGGCAATTCACTTTTGCTGCACTTGGAATTACTACTTTGGTGGTTGCGATTCTTTCTTTTAGGATTCCTCAAAGCTCCCAAATGACAAATGCAAAAATCACACCAAAAATTGTTTTGGAGCTACTGAAAGATAAGCGATATGCAGTGCTTTATGCGGGGGCTTTTTTGGTGTTGTTTTGTTTTCAAGGCGCGCTAAACTTTATGCCTTTTGAAATCAAAGCCTTAAACCCAGACATTACCCCAGCACAGATTGGTTTTTTGTATCTAGGATATATTATTGGCATTGTTGCCGCGCTTTTGGTCGGGCGCATTAAAAGGTTGCTTGGAGGGGATTTGCGTGCAATCATTTTTGGCTTTGTGGTTTTTGGAATCGCACCTTTGATTATGCTAATCAAAAGCTTTTGGTGGCTCTTTTTTGCGGTGTTTGTGATTTGTATTGGAATGTTCATTGTGCATTCTGTTTTGTCTGCATTTGTGAATTCTATTTCTAGTGAGAAAAAGGGAATCACAAATGGCTTGTATCTTGCGTTTTATTATACAGGTGGCACGATTGGCACGACAATGCCGAGTTATCTTTATTATCATTTCGGTTGGGAAGTGCTTTGTTTGTTTTTGAGTGGGATTTTGTTTGCAAGTGCGTTAATGTTTTATAAAATTAGTCCAATCTTTAAGGAGGCAAAATGAAAGAGCTAGGGGAATATTTAGAGTCAATCTTTAAAGAAATCGTGCCACTAGGGAATTTGCATATTTTAGAAAGCGAAAAAGCAAGTGAGATTGTAGCGATTTTTTTAAGTCAAGATTTGCATAGTTTTAATGTTTTTTGGCAGAGTGCTGTGCTACAAAATCTTTGTGAAAAATATTGCAAAACCTTAAGCTTTAAAGGAATCTTACAGGTGCAATACACCTTGCTTCTCAATATTCATAAAGCCTTTGAAAGAGAGCCAAAAAGAACGCAAAATCTGCTCAAAAAAGTTTTGGAAAACCTTGCTTTGCTGGAGCAACATAAGGTTGCAAAAGGAGAATTTTTAGAACAAATCAAGGCGCATTTAGAAAGGATTGCACATCAAGAAATCAAAGAAGTAGAGATTCTACAAAAACAACAAGAATCCACTTTGGATTCAAACTTTTTGCAAGATTTTTGGGGAAATAGTCTAAAACTCCTAGAGCAAAAAAAGGCAGTTTTGCAGGCAATGCAAGCGCAGAATCTTCTTAACCTCTCCTCAAGTTTAGCGGAGTTGGAATCTCTTTTGTTAAAGCTTAAAAATCAGCATTTTTCTATCGGAATCACAGGTGTGTTAAGCGCAGGGAAAAGCACGCTTTTAAACGCACTTTTGGGGCAGGAGATTTTGGGTAGCTCTACGATTCCAGAGACTGCAAGCTTGACGCTTCTAAAATACGCTCAAACACCTAGTGCGCAAGTGAGCTTTTGGAACAAGGCAGAATGGGAAGATTTGAAATCTACAATAGAAGATTCTACACTTGCTGAACTTTTAAATAATGCGGAATTTAAAGAGGTTTTGGAGAAATTTGTGCAGGATTCCACACAGAGTTTAAAGATTTCTTTGCAAGATTTACCCAAATACACTTCGGCAAATCATTCTAGCAGATTATGTAATCTCATCAAGGAAACCATACTCTTTACTCCTCTGAAATTCTTGGAAAATAAAGTAGAAATCGTAGATACGCCCGGACTTGATGACCCTATCGTGCAAAGAGAGGAAATCACCAAAGACTATATTTTGGGTTGTGATTTGCTCATTCACGCAATGAATGCGGCACAGAGTGCGACACAAATTGATGTGGATTTTATCTTGCAAACTTTGCAAAATGCGAATCTCTCAAGGATTTTGATTATCCTAACGCACGCGGATTTGCTAGAGACAAAAGAATTAGAATCTGCTCTGAATTACACGAGAGAAAGCATTAAAGCGCGTTTAATTCAGAGTATGTCTAAAGACAATGCGGAATTAATGCTCCAAAGGGTAGATTTTATTGCGCTTGCGAGCTATCCTGCCTTGCTTGCTCAAACCAATCCACAAAAAGCAAAAGAATTAGGCTTTAGCCTAGAATCGTCCAATTTTAATGCGTTGCTTGATTATCTCAATCAAACCTTGTTGGGTGGTAATAGCACCAAAGCAAAGGACTTGATTTTTTTAAGTGCGCAAGGGTTTGTGCGAGTTTTTGAAAACATCAAATCGGCTTGTGTTTTAGAAAAAAGTTTGCTTTTTGTTAAAGAAAGTGAGATTAAAAAACTTATAGAGGAAGCCAAAATAGAGCAAGAGCAGAGTCTGACAAAACTTCAAGAAACTAAAGAATCCCTAAACAATGCGACGCAACAATTACAAACTTATCTTGAAACTTTGCAAAAGGAACTTAATCAAAAGCTAGAACTTTCTAAAAATATTTTGAGTGAAAGGATTTTTGCGGATATTGTTTATGATTATGATAAGGGTAAAACGCCAAGTTATGAGCGATTGCAAAGAATCTTGGATTTGGGGTTAAAAGATACTTTGAGTGATATTTTGCGTTTTTGCACCCAAAGTTTGGACAAAAAGATTACGCAGTTGCAAAGTCAGTTTGAAACGCAGGTGCAAGTAGGAGAAAAAGACTCTAGCATTTTGGGGAATTTTCATCTTCATTTTGATGAAAGTCTTTTAAGAAAAACTGCATTAAAGATTCTAAAATCTATCACAAAATCCGTGCAAAAGTTTGGCAAAAATCAAAGAAGTGAGCTTAAAAGCGCATTGGATTTAGATTTTGAAGCGGGGTTTGTGGAGTTTTTTGCGATGATTATCACACAGAATAAGGCATTAGAATCTAAACTCACAGAGAATTTTAAAAATTTTCTTGAGGATTTAGAGACAAATTTAAAAATGGACTTGGAAAACAAAGCAAAAATTTTGCAAAATGCTTTGCAAAATTCACAAAATAGTGCGCAAGAAAAATCCCAAAAGGAAAGTTTATTAAATCAAAACGAAGCAGCATTAGAGGAGGCTTTGCAGAGTTTTAAAGCCTTGCAAAGCTATGCTACAAGGAGCGCAAAATGCTAAAACAATATTTAAAAGAATGTGAAATCTTGCAAGCAAAAATTGCACAAAAATCTCCTACGCAAAGACTGATTCTTGCTTGTCAAGATAATTTAAATCCTAGTGATTATACTTTGAGTTTTTTTGAAAATTTACAGCAAAAAGAAGTAGAGCCTATGCAAATTGCAATTATCGGGCAGTTTTCAAGTGGTAAAAGCACTTTTTTAAACGCACTTTTGGGGCAGGATATTTTACCTACAGGGATTACCCCGATTACCTCAAAAGTATGCAAAATTTGTTATGGAGAGGATTATATTTTAGAAATTCTCTACAAAGATGGGCGCAAAGTCTTGCAAAATATAGATTTTTTGCATAAACTCTCGCGTGAAAATTCTCAAAATATCCATCATTTTTGTCTTTATGCCCCGATTTTGTTTTTGAAAGAAATTAATTTCTTGGATACACCGGGCTTTAATTCTCAAAATTCTGATGATACACATACAACATTGAAAATCTTAGAAAATGTAGATGGAATTATTTGGCTTACTCTTATTGATAATGCGGGAAAAAATAGCGAAAAAGCGTTACTCAAGGAGTTTATTACGCATTTTGCGCAAAAAAGTCTTTGTGTTTTGAATCAAAAGGACAGACTAAAAGACGAACAAGAAGTGCAAACAAGCTTAGAATATGCAAAAGTGGCATTTGAGGGAATTTTCTCTGAAGTGATTCCAATCTCTGCCAAACTCGCATTAAGCGCAAGATTAAATACCCCGCAAAAATTCCTTGAGAACAAACTTCTTTCTTTTGCGCAAACAATCCAAACACTTGCTTTGCAGGATTCTAATGAGGATTCTAAAAAGCCTCAAAATCCACAAGATGTTATGGAGTGTTTGAATGCAACCTATCAGAATTTACAAGAGGGAATTTGGCAAGAATTAGAAACATTAAACTCTCAAAATGCGGAACAGCGAATGCAGGATTCTAATATGCCTTTGATTTTTGACTTTCTAAATCAGACTATTAAGCCCAAGGCAAGTTTTGCTAAATCTTATAGCACACTTAAAAAACTTCGCGAAATGCACATTTTGCTACATTTACAATATCATAAAATTAACCAATGTTATTTAATCTTGCAAAGAACTTTACAAAAAAACCTGCAAGAGTGTATTGCAAATTGCGCTCTTTCACAAGAAAAGGAACAAAAAATCTTTAATGATTTATATATCGGGTTGGATTTGTGGCTAGATACGCTTGCGCAAAGAATCTTTAGCGCATTGGAGAAAAAGCCCTTTACTTTTGCACAAAAAGAAAAAGGTCTTTTGCGCACAAAGTCTGTTGAAACTAATAAAGAAGTGGTAATTCTCCCAATAGAAAAGCTACATATAGAATTACAAAACCAAGATACGCAATTAGTGAAAGATTATAAGGCGCTAAGTGTGAAAATTAAGAACTTTTTGGATTTGTTTGTGCGCTCTATTGGGCAAAATACCAATGCCTTAAAACAAGAATTAGCAAAATGGCAGCATAATGCCCCCAAAAATATTGAGCTTTATCTTGTCGCACCTCAAAGTCAAGCATTGGGAAATTTGCGAGAATTTGCTCAAAATTGTTACGAAAATCTACTAGATGATTTTAACAAAAATGCTCTTGTTGCAACCTCTTATTTGCGTAGTGAATTGAATGTCTTAAGCAATTTTCTAGCTCTTAGCTATAATAATGCAATAGATTTGACTTTGAATCGTTTGGATTTAAAGATTAAAAATGCAATCACTAAGCATAGAGAAAATCAAGAGGAGTTTGCCTTGTTTAATCCGACTTTGGAAAATGTGCGAGAGAGTTTAAATGAAACTTTTTGCTTTGAACAATTTCAAGCGCGTCTTTTTGGACCAATGAATTGCCTTAAAAAAACTTATGCGCAGTTTTTGAATCAAAACGAACAAACCACACAGGATAAAATGCAATTAATTACGCAAGCCTCTTTTGAACTTAAGAAAGAAATAGATAAAATTATGCAGAATCTCACAGCAATTAAGGCAGAGCAAAAGAGTGTTGATATTCAAAAATAAAAAAGTGGAATTAGAATTGCTTAATCTACTTTAACACGCCAATAATGGCGACGAATTTAGGATTAAAGACTGAAGGGAAGTTTATGAAAGTAGAGCTCTTAGAGCCATACATTCAAATCAGCATCGAAAAAGAATCGCAATTTTTAAAACGTGCGGTAGATTTTGCTTATAAGCATTTTTCCAAAGCCTATCGTCTTTCCAGCTCTGTGCTAATCTTAGACGATGGCGAACGTTACAAAAAAGACTATTTTTTGAATTGGGCATACCATGTCGCAATGCAAGAGGAAGCCAAAAAAGACAGCGAGGATTTCCAAACAATTATTGATAGCAGTTATTTGCCTATTCGTATTAAAATGATTGAAAATCGGGCGGTATTGGAACATATTATTGTGTCTTTGCAGATTATTCAAAGCTCTTTTGGTAATTCGCAAGTATGCTTGAAACTCAATCGTCCAAGTCGTCTTGCAAGAAGATATTTGAGTTCTTTATTTCAAGAATTTGTGCTAAGCTATACAAGACAGGAGATTTTCTTGGATTCTAGTAGCCCTTATTTTTGGGAGAAGCTCATCGGCGCACTTTCAATCAAAGTGATTCATAATATTGTGTTGGATTTTGATTACGAAACTTTTAAAACGCACAATACTTTTGAATGCTTTGAGGAATATTTAACCAAAGAGGAAAAAATCCTTAAAAAAAGCTATAAGATTCTAGGTTGTGGCTATAATGATGATTTTGAATGTGTAAAAAATCGTTATATTGAACTTGCTAAAATCTATCACCCAGACAATGTTTATGGGCAAGATAAAAAAATTATTGATGGCTATGCGGAAAAATTCCGCTTAATTAACGAAGCGTATGAAAATATTAAATCCAATTTCAAACGCGTAGCATAAGGAGTGAAAATGTCTAATGCAACACAAAAAGAACCTAATTCAAATGAAGACGTATTTTCTACCACGATTCCAGACAATATTTTTGATAGTTTTGAGGAATTTAAAGGCGAGCCACAAGAGAAACAATCGGCAAAGCCAAAGGAGAAAGCATATGTGGAATATTCTTTAGAGGATTCCCAAGAAGATTCTAATAAAGGACGTTTTTTGGCGTATTTGTTTTTGCTTATCGTGCTAGTTGGGCTGATTTTTGGTGGAGGATATTATTTTCTTACACAACCTAGTGGAGAAGCTTTACTAAGCAAAGCACAAGAAATATTGGGATTCCAAACACAACCTAATTTGCAAAATGGAATCGTAGAATCACAAAGGGAAGCCATAAGTGAGTTTGCTAAAGAGGAGGAGATTAAACGCCTACAAGAAGCACTTTATCAAAAAGAAAAAGAGCTTGCAACGCTTTCGCAGTCTGTAGATAGCTTGAGTTTATCTGTCAAAGAAATGCAAAACGCAAATAGTGCAAACTCCAATACAATGGCTAGGTTGCGCTATACAATTAAGCCTAAAAAACAAATCATTACCGAATGTTTTTCTATGGGAGTTGGAACTTGGGAGATTCCACAAAGTTGCTTGCTCTCCATTGCGACAAAAGTAGATAAAGAATTGCAAGCAGATAAGCGTGTTGTTGCCTTTGAAGTGCAAGGAATCGTAGATACGAATCCTTATCGTGGATTGTCTCCAGAGCTCAAGCAAGAGGGACTTGCAAGCTTCCGCGCGTGGAACGCGATTCGTGCAATTAATGCCAAAATCCCTAATGCAACAGTGTTTGAGGGTCCAAGCTTGCAGTTAGAAAATAAACGCGGATACAGCATTAAAGCTTATTTTGTTGAATAAAATGAATTTAAATCCCCCTATTCACACTTTGGGCGTGTTTTTGCGCCCTTCAACTCCGGAATTGAAAGCTTATTTTTTAGAATTCCAAAGTTTGGCTTTGGATTTAGGTTTTAATGTTATTTTGGATTCTTTAAGTGCGGGAATGATTGGTATGCGTGGGTTGAACTTTGAAGAGCTTTGTATGCAATGTGATGCGTTAATTTCCATTGGAGGAGACGGCACATTGATTTCAACCGCACGACGTTCTTTCGCATTTGGTAAGCCAATTTTGGGCATTAATATGGGGCATTTGGGATTCCTTACGGATTTGCAAAAAGACGAAGTGGAATCCTTTTTGCCTCATCTTAAAACAGGAAATTACAATATCGCAAATCATATGATGCTAGAGGGAAAAATACAAAACAATCAAAAGAATAATGCGAGTTTTTTTGCCTTAAATGATATTATTCTTACGCGTTTAGACGAAGCTTCTATGATTTATTTAAAAGCATATATTGATGGAGAATATTTTAATGCGTATTATGGCGATGGATTGATTATCGCTACACCTACGGGTTCTACGGCGTATAATATTAGCGCAGGCGGTGCGGTGGTTTATCCCTTTTCTCGTAATTTGCTTTTAACTCCCATTTGTGCGCATTCTTTGACACAGCGTCCGCTGATTTTACCAAGTAGTTTTGAGATTCAAGTAGAGCTTGGTGAGCAAGGACGTTGCAATGTAGTAATTGATGGACAAGAGAGCAAGCCCTTGAAGTTTGGTGAGAAAATCGCAATTCGCGTTCAAGACAATGGCGTGAAACTGATTCATAATGCACATTGGGATTATTTTAAAATCTTGAAAGAAAAATTCCATTGGGGAGATTTTGAATAATGCAAAAGTTGCTCCTTCATCAAATCACCATTAAAGATTCCCCAATTTTTAAACAAATAACTTTTTCCCCTAGTGCGCATTTTAATGTTTTTAGCGGGGCAAGTGGAGCAGGGAAATCCGTGCTTATGGAATCTATCCTTGCTCTTTTTGGTTTGCGTGAATGCAATGCGCAAGTTTTAGAAGCGACTTTGGAATTACAAGGATTTGGAGAGGAGTTTAAGGGGCTTTTTGATGAGGGAGAGATGATTTTGACTTTGACCAAAAAAGACAAGATTCGCTTTTTTTTGAATGCGCAAAATGTCCCTAAAAAGAAAGTTCAAGCACTTTTTGCCCCCTTTTTGAAGCATTTAAGCACTAAAGCGGACGATGTGATAGGTGTAGAAAATTTATTTTTGATTTTTGATTCTTTTTGTTCCTCTAAGGATTCTAAATACAAGGTTTTATTGCAGGCTTATAAGGATTCTTTTGCACAATTTTTAGATGCAAAGGCTGCGCTTAAAAAACTGCAAGAGGAAGCATTAAAGGTTGCAGAGCTTAAGGAATTTGTGCGCTTTGAGATTCAAAAGTTAGAATCCCTTAATCCAAAAAAGGGGGAATATGAGGAGCTTTTGGAGCTCAAAAAAGAGATTTCAAAGAAAGAAAAAATCAATGAAAGTCTGCAAGGAGTGCAAGAGTTTTTAAGTCATCGCTCCAAAGTTTCCCATTTTCTAAACTTGCTTGGAAGTGAAAATGATACGATTTTGAATGCCTTAAACGAGTTAGAGGCATTGTGTGAGCAAGAAAGTGAGAGATTGGGGGAGTTAGAGAATATTAATCCTGAAGAGATTTTGAATCGTTTGGAATCTCTAAGTGCGCTAAAGCATAGATATGGAGGTGTAGAGGAGGCATTGGAATACTTGGAATCTAAAAAGAAAGAATTAGAAAAATATGAAAATTTGGATTCTATTTTAAAAGATTCTACTTTGCAATTTGAATCTGCTAAAAAAAGTTTGGTAGAAAGCGCGAATGCTTTGAAAAAGCTACGAGAAAAATATCTTTCTAGTTTTAAAGAAACTTTAAGTAATGCGTTAGAATCCCTTAAAATGCCTAAGGCAGAAGTTGCTTTACATCCTATTGAAGAGGTGGAATCCTATCAGCCTTTTGGCAATCAAATCTTGGAGATTTCCCTAAATACTGTGCTTAAAAATCTTAGTGCAGGGGAGTTTAACCGATTTCGTCTTGCACTTTTGCTTACACAAAGCGTGCAAGAAAAAAATCAAGCCATTATTATTTTAGATGAGGTAGATGCGAATTTAAGTGGCGAGGAATCCCAAGGGGTCGCAGAAGCTCTTAAGACACTCTCTGAAAATTATCAAATCTTTGCGATTTCTCATCAATCCCATATGCCAAGTTTAGCTGATACACATTTTTTGGTTCAAAAAGGTGCGCAAGGTTCAAAAATCATTCCTTTGGACAAAGAGGGCAGAATCCGCGAGATTGCGCGTATGATTAGTGGTAATGAAATCACAAAAGAGGCGTTGGATTTTGCTATGAAATGTATTGAGGGAAATCAATACAAAAAATCTTAAGATTCCAATATGAATCTCTTAACATTGCGAAAATTTGCGCATTATTTAAAGCAAACGCCACCCCTTAAGCTGCGCTCTATTTATAGAATCGCGGACAATTTGTTTAAAATTGACATCAATGGCGATTTGTTTTTTGTGGATTTAAGTAAGGGCAAAAGCACGATTTTTATCACGCAAGAAACGCTCCTTTGCTCTAAAGTTTATCAAGCTCCTTTTGATAAAAGCTTGCAAAAATATTGCTTTAATTCTTGGATTGTAGATGCAAAGGTAGATGGTAATAATCGTATTTTGCAACTTGTCTTGGAAACCAAAAACAGCTATAAAACTTCCCAAGTCGTCTTGCAGGCTGAATTTACGGGTAAAAATACGAATCTGATTTTGCTAGATTCCAAAAATATTGTGTTAGATGCCCTGCGACATCTTACCAAAGAGCAGTCTTTTCGTGAAGTGAGAATCGCAAAGTCGCTTTTGCCACTACCACAGCCTACAAACGCACCGATACTAAAAGACGAAGGGGAACTCTTTGCCACATTTGAAAACAACTTTAAGATTCTAAAGGCAAAAGATTTGCAAGCAAAGATTGCCAAGTCTAGTGCGCAAATTACCCAAAAAATAACCCAATTACAATACCATTTGGAATCCTTAGAGGATAAAAATGCCCTAGAAAACAATGCAAAAAAAGAAGCGGATTTGGGGCAATTGATTTTGCGGAATCTTTATTTGTATCCAGATTTTAAGGGGCGCGAAATCTGCCTAGAAAATGAGAAAATTACCTTGCCTCCGCAAGCGCATTCCTTAAGCCATACAGCGCAAATTTTCTTTGAAAACTCCAAAAAACTTGCCAAAAAAGCTAAAAATATTCATCTGCAAGCACGTAATTTAGAGGAAAAACTCTTTTTTTATCAAAAACTGCTTCAAATGATACAAAATGTAACAAATTTGAATGATTTGCAAATTTTGGATTCTAATTTGCAAAAGAAATCTAACATAAAAGAAGCAAAACAGAAACAAAAATTCTTTGAAAGTTTTTTCATAGAGAGCGTTAAAGTCTCTATTGGCAAAAATGAAAAAGAAAATATTGCATTGCTGAAAGCCGCCAAAGCAGAGGATATTTGGTTGCATATTCGTGGAATCCCAAGCTCGCATTGTATTATTCATTGCGGAAAGGCTAAAATTTCTGATATAATCTTACGCAAAGCTGCACAAATTTTAGCAGGATTTACAAGAGATTGTGATGAAAATTACGCAGTGGATTACACCAAGCGTAAATTTGTTAAAATCACTTTAGGTGCAAATGTCGTTTATGCCAAAGCTCAAACGATTCAGCTTAAAAAGGACTAATTATGGCAGTTTCTCCTATTGGCAATATCACTCATATTCATCAAAATGCCCAAGTGGGTTCTGTGCAACATGCAAATTCTCAAGTCAAACTTGACTTTCAGGCAATGGTAAATTTGCAGGAAATGCAAGATAAACAAGACGAGATTCAAGAAGTGCGCCCCGCTGAAGAAGTGCTTGAAACAAACGATGAACGTGAGGGAAATGGTAAAGAACCAGAGCAAGAAAAGGAAAAAAAGCAAGAAGAGGAATCGCAAGATACGCAAGAATCACAAGATTCTATACAGACAAAAGAAGATGGCACGATTGTGCATTTGAATATTTCTGTGTAAAACCTTATTTGTATTCCCACGCGATTTCTTTTTAAGAATCTCGCAGGATTTTGTTACAATTTGATGTTATGTTATTGTCCAAAAACACAAGAAAGAATCTTAAAAATAATTACAATTTAATTGATTTGTTAGCTAAGAAGCAAAAAGGAAGAAAATGCGCGATAAAATACGATTTTATTCCAAAGAGCGTAGCCATAGAATCCTAAATATCGCAATTCCCTCTGGTTTAAATTCGCTTTTGGATATTATTAATCTTTCCATAGACTTGCTAATGATTGGCACATTTGGAGCAAGTGCGATTGTTGCTGTGGGAGTGAGCTTAAACTTCATTATGTTGCTTTTTGCCTTTAGCACGATTATTTTTGTCGGAAATAGTGCTTTGGTTTCACGATTTTTGGGAGCAAACGACAAAAAGGCTGCTAATGAAGTAGTAATGAGCTTGAGTTTCGCCGCTTTTGTCTTTTCTCTGCCTTTAATGCTGTCTGCGTTTTGGGGCTTTGAATTTTTCTTTGCTTGGATTGGGATAGAATCCCAAGCACACGAAATCGGAAGTAGTTATTTAAGTGTCGTGCTTTTTAGTGTGCCTTTATTGTTGATAAAGCAAGTAAGCATTTCTGCATTTTCAGCAGCTGGAGCAACGAAGCTACCTTTTTATATTAAAATTGTCATTACACTTTTAAATCCCATTGTAAAATATACTTTGATTTTTGGATTCCTTTTTGTGCCTGCATTGGGTGTTGTGGGTGCAGCAATTGGAACTTTGGTGGTTAATTTTTTAGAAACCTCCGCTTTGTTTTCTTGCCTTTTATTTTACAAAAATAGCCCCATTTCGCTTAAAGGCGGAATCAATTTTGATTATATTAAACGCGCTTTTATTGTTGGAATCCCTAGCGGTTGTGAGCGTCTTTTTACGCTTTTTGCAATCATCGTGATGACGAAATTTGTCGCGTTTTATGGGACTTACGATTTAGCAGGCTATCAAATCGCTACGAGAATTGAAGGATTTGCTTTTATGCCCGGATTTGGTTTTATGATTGCTGCAATGGCACTTATGGGGCAGAATCTTGGAGCAAAAAAACCATTAGAAGCAAAATACTCCACCCTCAATACTCTACTGCTTGGCGGAATCTTTATGGGGATTGTGGGGTTTTTTATGAGTGTTTTTGCTCCCTTTTGGTCTAGTTTTTTTAGTGAGGATTCCGCTACGATTCTCGCAAGCGTCCATTATCTTGTGCCTATTGGAATCTCACAAATTGCTTTTGCGTTTATTTGTATTCTTGATGGTGCATTGCGTGGAGCGGGCATTACAAAAATCACGCTTGTGATTAATAGCATAATGATTTGGGGCTTGCGCGTTGTGCCTTGTTATTTTATTGCTACAAGAGGTTATCCCGCAATTTATATTTATCTTTGCATTTGTTTGGAAACTTTCTTGCGTGCGTTTGTGTATTGGAAAATTTTTCAAAGTGGTATTTGGAAAAACCAAAAAGTCTAAGAAAATAATGCAAAAAATAGGCTTAAATTAGAAAAAATGTAGAGCAAGATGATTCCAGAGCAAAGCAAAAAAGCTACTGCAAAGAGAATCTTTTTTTCAAAAGAAGTGAGTTTTCCTCCACTTTTACTGACTGAAATTGCGGTAATTGCCAAAACTACAATTGATACTAAACATAAAATACCAAGCACAATTGCAAAATTTCCAACTGAATTCAATTTTAATTCTCCAAAACAAATTATTTTTAGATTAAACCCAATTCTTTTAAAGCTTAAACATAAATTTAGATTATACATTATTCTTGCATAATTTCGAATGATTTTTATAAATTTTTTAGTGTGTTTTAACAAGCCTTAGTGTAGAATCTAGCCATTTAATTTTTTTGGGATTTATTATGATTGATTTAAAACTTCTTACAAATCACTTTGAAGAGGTGATGGATAAATTGTCTAAACGCAATATTGACGCAGTGTTTTTGAATACATTGCGTGAAAGCAGTTTGAATTATAAACAAAAAAAATCTGCTTTAGAGGAATTGCAAGCCACGCAAAATGCCAAAACTAAGCTATTTGCCAAAATCAAGCAAGAAGGGGGCGATATTAATGCGCTCAAAGAGGAATGCGATTTGCTAAAAGGGCAAATTGCGCTTTATTCCCAAGAAGTAGAATTGTGGGAAAATAAATTGCAAGAGTTTTCTCATAATATTCCTAATATTCCTGATTCTAAAACGCCTTTTGGAAAAGATGAAAAGGATAATGTTGAGATTAAAAAAGTATTAGAACCTACACATTTTGATTTTAAACCCAAAGAGCATTGGGAGCTAGCGGAGCAAAATGGGTGGATTGATTTTGAGCGTGGAGTGAAGCTTGCAAAAAGCCGCTTTAGCGTATTTATGGGGATGGGAGCGAAGTTGGAACGCGCACTTATTAATTATATGCTGGATTTTAACTCCAAATGTGGTTTTAGTGAGATTGGAACACCTGCAGTTGCGAATGCACAAACTCTCTTTGGCACGGGTCAGTTGCCAAAATTTGAAAATGATTTGTTTAAAATATCAGAATTTGAAGAAGAGGAATCCAATGAAAAAAATGCTAAAAAAGGACACGAGCTTTATTTGATACCTACAGCAGAGGTAACACTCACGAATCTTTATCGTGATGAAATCTTAGACGAAGAGGAATTACCTCTTATGCTGACGGCTTATACGCCTTGCTTTAGAAAAGAAGCGGGAAGTGCAGGGCGAGATACACGCGGAATTATCCGCCAACATCAATTTGATAAAGTAGAGTTGGTTGCGATTACAACACCAAAAGAAAGCGATATGATGCAAGAGCGCATGATTGCGTGTGCTTCAAAGCTTTTGGTTTCTTTGGGGCTTCCACATCGTTTGGTGCAGCTTTGTGGAGGGGATTTGGGATTTTGTGCAAGCAACACGGTGGATATTGAAGTATGGTTACCCGGACAAAATTGCTATCGTGAAATTAGTTCTATTTCCAATACACGCGATTTTCAGGCAAGACGCGCAAAGATTCGTTATAAAGATTCTAAAAAGAAAAATCAATTAGTCCATACCTTAAATGGTTCAAGCTTGGCTGTGGGGCGCACATTGGTTGCGATTATGGAGAATTATCAACAAAAAGATGGGAATATTAAGATTCCTTTAGTTTTAGAGCCTTATTTGAGGTAGTTTTATGCCACAAAATCAAGAAAACAATCAAGTGATTCAGCTTGATGACAATTTTGGTGTTTTAGATGATATTTTAAAAAAAGAACCACAAGAATCTAAACCGCAAAATAAAATTGAAAAACTTTTAGAGTTTTTCAATCAGCATAAAAAAATAAGTGTTATTTTGGCAGTTTTATTTGGGTTTTTTATACTTGGATTTATTTTTTTGATTGGTTTAGTTTTGACGCGTGAAGTTCAACCACCACAGACACAAACAAATGCCTTGCCACCCATAGATTTTAGTATTAAAAAAGGGGAAGACATTATTACAGATGCCGAAAACTTAGAGGCACTGATTAAAAAAGCAAATTTTCTTTACACTAACGGCAATAAACTAGAGGCATTGGATTTGTATAACAAGATTTCTAATTATTCTGAAGGGCTTTCTAATTATAATTTAGGTGTAGCGCAAATGGAAGAAAAATCCTATTTGGAAGCGTTAAATTCTTTCCAAAAAGCTATTGATTTAGGGGAAGATAGAGTGATTAGTTCGTTGAATGCCGCGATTTGTTCGTTGTATCTACAAGAACCCTTGAAGTATCGTTATTATCTGCAACTTGCGCAGACTTATCTTCCAAAAACAGGGAATTTGCCTATTTATTCCTATCTATATGCGCTGACAAATTTTTATTTGGGTAATTATTTGGAAGCTTTTTCTTCTTTGATTCATCCTTCTTCCGATTATTATCAAGAGGAAACAAATCAGCTTTTAGCCACAATGTATGCGTATTTTAATAACAATTATAAAGCCATTGATGCGTTAAATAGAAATTCTACTGACCCAAAAACTTGGTTTAATCTTGCTTTGCTTTATGCGCGCATCGGGGACTACAATGAAGCAAACAAGCTTCTAACGCAAAGTATTGATACATTTGGAAGCACTTTGGAATCCGATATTGCCTTAATGCTTGTGAAACTACAATTAACAGAATATAGTCAGGCTGCGCGGCTTGCAAATAAATATTCTCAAAATCAAGAAGCGTTAGACCGCAATCCTTATCCGATTCAAATCACTTTGCGTGATGATTTTTTTAATATTGATGTTGCACAAAAACGTTTTTGGGATAATTTTACAGGGCAAAAGCTCAACGCCTATAATGTTTTGTTTTATTTTGCCTCTTATAAAGTCTTTGACGCTAAAGAAGCTTTTAATGTGATTCAAGAGGGTGGCATTAATATTCGGATTGAGAATCTGCAAGAGGCAAAAGAGATTCTACTGCGCGGACAGACGATTTCAAGAATGAATCGCAATATTGCTAATGCGATTTTAGAAACGCTTAATGGAAATATTCGGAATGCTAATGCCTTATTGCTAGAAGTTGTTAATGCTTATCCCAATCATTCTATTTTGCATTATAATTTAGGACTAAATTATGCGCAAATGGGTAATTTTGACGCGGCTTATCAGCATTTTTTACGTTCTTTTCACTTGAATCCAAAAGACTTGTATGCAGGAATTTTTGCCCTTATCACTGCCAAATTAACCTATCGCGATACGGGGCGGTTGGAAAGTGAAATTGGAAGAGAAATTGTCAATTTTCAAGGCAATGCCGAGGAGCAAGAATTTATTCAAGCTTTGTTAAATTTCGCAAGAGATGGTATTCCAACGCCTTTGCAGTCTCTTGAAAACAAAGAAGACAATGTTGCGATTTATTATGCTTTGGATTTTGCGCAAGGCGTGCAGATGAATAATCAAACCTTGCTTGTGAAATCTGCAGAGGGATTGAAACGGCTTTATCCTAATGACCCCATTAGCAATCTTTTATCACTTTTGGCTATCAATTATCAAGACGAGCCTAAATCTCTTGCTTTGAAGTTGCAAAATTATTACCAAGACCCAAAAATTAACCGCGATTCCATTTATTATGGAGCGTCTGTTGTGCGTGAAATGTATATTGAAGTTGCGCATATTATTGGGACTTTGCATTATGTTCAGCAAGATTTGGATATGCGCCTTATTACCGAACAAAAAGACGCACGCGGGGTAATTCAGGCTTTGGCATTGACTTATTTGTATTTACAGGAATTTGAAAAATCTTTTACGCTTTATAACAGCTTGATTGATGATTTTAAAGAACAAGATACGCAAACGCTCTTTTTGGGTGCGGTGGCTGCTATTGGCGCAGGACATATTGAAAATGCCTCTACACTTTTACAGCTTTCCAAATTGGAAGCGCCGACAAATTATGAAACAAGAATCGCAAATGGAATTTTATTCCTGCAAGAAAAAAATTTTAGTGCCGCCGCTTCGCAATTTACAACCATTGCCGCTTCTAAGTTGCGCTCTAAATACTTTGATTTTAAAATCAACACGCAACAGATTTTGCAGAATCCTTAAAGTTTGTTTTTAATTCATTGATTTTGTAGAAGCTGTTTTGGTTGATGAAAAATTCACATTTGCTTTAGGGTTTTGGTATAGAATGTTGGCTTTATTTTAAGGAGATATTTTGTTGCAACAGATTTTGCATAAGATTTCGTGGAGACATTTTATAATTTTAGTATTTGCAAGCGGAATGTTTTTTGGCTGTGCTGCAAATTTGCCAAAAGATTCAGAAATCACTCAAGCACTCCCACAAACTTTCCAAAATACCGCTTTAATCAGCGTAGATATGGAATCCCAACCTCTTGCCAAAGCGTCGCCAATAGAGCAAATGAATCTTTTGTTTAACGATTCTACTCTAGCAAATCTTTTTGAAATTGCTTTAGGCAATAACTTGGATTTGCAAATTATGAATACAAGAATCTTACAGGCTAAGGCGCAACTTAAAAGTGCGTGGGGAGCAATCTTTCCAAGTGTAGATGGAAGTGTTAATGCCAACGAATCGCATACGCGCACCAATACAATACCCATACAGAAAACTCAATCTTATACCTCCGCAGTAGGTGCAACTCTCTCTTGGGAAGTGGATTTGTTTGGGAGATTGCAATATGCCAAAAATGCCAAAGCTTCTCTTTATGAGAAATCTTTGCAAGATTTAGAAAATGCCAAAATCACGCTTTTGGGCGATGTAGCGATTCTTTACTTTACATTGCTTGAATCCTCTTGTAATCTTATTTTAACGCAGGAAAATATTGTGCATTATCAAGATGCTTTGGAGCTGACGCGTTTAAAGGTTGAAAATGGTTTGCTAGATAGCACAGAACTTTTTGAAAAGCAAGATTTATTGACAAATGAGCAAAACACTTTAGAATCTCTAAAGAGCGCGTTTGAGGAAAATAAAAATGCTTTATTAATCTTGCTAGATACATTAGAGCTTCCTTTTGTAGTAGAATCTCAAATCTCCCCAAATGCGCCAACAGAGCTGCATTTGGATTCTATGCCTGCAAATGTTTTGCTCGCGCGTCCGGATATTAGAGCAGCACTTTTTAGTTTGTATGCGCAGAGTTATACAAAGGCAAATGCTAAGGCAAGCTTGTTTCCCGTGTTATCTATTAGCGCAAATTTAAACGAGATTTTGGATTCTAATGCGCAGGCAAGCGGGAATCTTGCGTGGCAATTTGCTAGCTCCCTTACCGCGCCGATTTTAAACCGCACACAATTAACGCAAAATTATTTTTTGCAAGATGCACTTTTGAAAGAATCTTATCTCACGCTTCAAAAATCGCTAAAAAATGCCTTGAGTGAAATTGAAAACACAAGTTTTAATGTCAAAAGCACAGAATTGCAGCTGCAAAATAGTCAAAAACGAGCAAAAAATGCACAAAGTTATTTTGAATTTTCTTCTAGCCGCTATTTTGTGGGATTGATTGATAACTTAGAATATGCTCTCAATGCCGCTGCATTTAATAATGCACAAAAATCACTCAATACTGCAAAATTTGAGAATCTCAAAGCTTTTGTTTTGCTTTATAAGGCTTTTGGCGGAGATTTAAATCTCGTTTCTATGACGGAACATTTAATAAATAAGGAATAAAATGCAATCAACAATAGAGATTTTGAAAAATTTAAATCCAAAGAAAAATTACAAAAAAACTTTGATGATTTGGGGTGGAGTCGCAGGTTTTGTAGTTTTGTGTATTGCACTATTTTATTGGTGGCAAACAAGAGAGCCAAATTATCTTTATACAACACAAGAAGCAACTTTAGGAGATATTTCTACAAGCATTAGTGCTAATGGCACGCTTTCTCCAACACACGAAGTGTCCATTGGTTCGGTGATTTCTGGAATCGTGCTTGAAGTGCTTGTAGATGTGAATGATAAGGTGAGCAAGGGGCAAGTGCTTGCTAAAATTGATAGTGAAAGTATTGAGCAAGACCTCTACCGCTATGAGGCACAACTTCAGAGTGCAAAGGCGCAATTAAAAAGCGCAAAGGTGGGTTTAGAGGAAAAGGCTTGGCAGTATAAGCAACTTCAAACGCTTTTTAAAACTACTCAAGGTAAAACGCCTTCTAAGCTTGATTTGCAAACTGCAAAGACGAATTACAACGCCGCTTTAAGTGAGGTGGAGTTGCGTCAAGCAAATATTAAAGAGATTGAAACTGCGATTCGTTCTACACAGGTAGATTTGAAAAATGCACATATCACGACGCCAATAGATGGGGTGGTGCTTAGTCGTTCCATTGAAGTAGGGCAAAGCGTTGCGGCAAGCTTCCAAGCACCAGAATTTTTTATTGTTGCAGAAAGCTTAGAGGAAATGGAGTTAAATGTTAGTATTTCTGAAGCAGATATTGGCAAAGTTAAGGTGGGACAAAATGTAAAGTTTAGCGTGGATTCCTATCCTCAAAAGACTTTTGAAGCGGTGGTAGATAGGGTGAATTTTGGTGCGAGCGAAAGCACAGACAACATCGTGAGCTATGAGGCGCGTATTTATGTCAGCAATCAAGATTTGTTGCTAAAACCCGGAATGAGTGCGACTGCAGATATTGTTACAGATTCTGCTAAAAATACCCTTTTGATTCCCTCTAGTGCGCTTTATTTTACTCCGGTAACCTCTAAGAAAGATTCCGCAAAATCCTCTTCAAAATTAAGTTCTTTTGGTTTAGGTATGCGTCCTCCACGCACACGTGGAGGTGGAAGCAAGCAGCAAGCAAACTCTAGTGTTTGGATATTGGAAAATGGTATGCCTAAGGAAGTTTCTGTGGAAGTTGGCATTAGTGATGGAATCTCAACGCAGATTTTTAGCGATTCTATTCAAGCAGGAATGCAAGTGATTATTGCGCAAAAAGAAGAGAAATAATGTCTTTTATTCGTTTGCAAAATATCCATAAAACCTATGGAAAGCCACCCAATCTTTTTGAGGCATTGCGTGGGATTAGTTTAGAGATTGTGGAGGGTGATTTTGTCGCGCTAATGGGTCCAAGCGGGAGTGGCAAAAGCACTTTGGCGAATATTCTCGGTTGTTTGGATAGCCCAAGTAGCGGAATTTATGAGTTTTGTGGAGTAAATGTTTGTGATTTAAATCTGAAACAAAAAGCCCTTTTGAGACGACACTATATCGGCTTTATTTTTCAAGGATTCAACCTTTTGCCGCGCACGACTGCACTAGAAAATGTTGAACTTCCTTTGCTTTATCGCCAAGTGCCCAAAAAAGAGCGTATTAGACAATCTATGCAAGCACTTGAAATGGTAGGTTTAGAAAAATGGTATAATCATCAAAGCAATGCTTTAAGCGGGGGACAACAACAGCGCGTGGCGATTGCTAGAGCGATTGCTTCCAACCCACTCTTTTTGCTCGCCGATGAACCAACAGGGAATTTAGACACTAAGCGAAGCATAGAGATTATGGAAATCTTAGCGCGGTTAAATGCAGATTCTAAGATTACGATTCTTATGGTAACACACGAGCCTGAAATGGCGCGGTATGCTACGCGCGAAATTATGTTTTTAGATGGCTTGGTGCAAAGTGATTCCGCAAATACCCAACCCCAAAGCATACGAGATGCTGCACCTCCTATTGAGCAAAGCGAAATATCTCAAAACATAGAATCTAGTAGTGTGCAAGCACAATACAATTAGGAATAAATATGATTCTAAATGCCTTTTTTCTTGCTTTTCGTCAGATTAGACGCAATTTTTTGCGCGCACTTTTAACAATGCTTGGGATTATTATTGGTGTGGGAGCAGTTGTGATTATGATTACACTTGGAAATGGCACAACACAAGTGATTACCGAGCGTATGAGTAGTTTGGGTAGCAATATTTTACTTGTCTTTCCTGCGCGAAGTCAAAACATAGGCGGTGGAGGAAGAAAGCTTTTTAGCTTAGAGAATATCAAAGAATTAAATATTCAAGTTGGACATATTACACGCGCGATTGCACCGATTGTGGCAACTTCTGCTCTTGTGCAATTCCGACAAGAAAACACGCAAACCCAAATTCAAGGCGTCAATACAGATTATTTTGTCGCTACAAATTGGGATATCTCTTATGGGACAACTTTTGGTGCGCAAGATTATCGTGCAGGAAGCAATACTTGCATTATTGGTGCAAGTGTGAAAAAAAACCTATTTGATAAATCCTCTACAAATCCACTAGGAAGTAGAATCCGATTGGGCAATATTGTGTGTGAATGTATCGGAATCTTGGAGGAAAAGGGGCAAGGAGCAATGGGAAATGACCAAGATGATGTGATTTTGCTGCCTTTGAAAACTTATCAACGCAGCATCTCTAAGTCTAGCACATTGTATAATATCTCAAGATTGATGATTTCGCTTAAAGACAATGTAGATTCCACACAAGCCACGATACAAATCTCAAATGCTTTGCGTGAGATTCGTAATGTGCGTGAGGGACAAAAAGATGATTTTGAGATTATGGACACAAAGCAAATCATAGAAATGATGCAAAACACCACTGCAAATTTAACAATTTTTTTAGGGGCGATTGCAGGGGTGAGTTTGATTGTCGGAGGAATCGGGATAATGAATATTATGCTAGTTTCTGTAACAGAGCGCACGCGAGAGATTGGCACGCGTTTGGCGATTGGCGCAATGCAGAGTGAAGTGTTGTTGCAGTTTTTGATAGAAGCCTTGAGCCTTAGCGCATTGGGTGGAATCTTGGGAGTAGTTTTGGCGTTTGTTGGTTCGCTTGGAATCTGCTATGCTATGGAATTGCCTTTTAACTTTGATTATACAATCGCATTGGTCGCCTTTGTGTTTTCAGCTTTTATGGGAATATTGTTTGGTTATCTCCCAGCAAGACGCGCCTCAAGGCTGAATCCCATTGATGCTTTGCGCCACGAATAATGTTTATGGAATCCTGAAAATAGGATTCTGTATTATAAACTACCATAAAAATTTTTAAATTTTCTCACAACAATAAAAATACAAATCAAAAAATTTTGAAACAATGCAAACAATGAACTTTCAAGCAATTAAAACACAAAAAGAAAAAAGCAGAGAAACACATTAAATTAAAAATTTCTTAAAAA
>ERZ778496.1085-NODE-1085-length-21303-cov-6.859328_pt1 | contig 21303 bp, 12 predicted proteins | sample MGYA00433099_ERZ778496 | MGnify/ENA primary metagenome ERZ778496 (study PRJEB29527, sample SAMN07138962) | mouse gut metagenome | material: feces | host: mouse | place: China:Nanjing | collected 2016-01-25 ...
CTTCCAATTCCTTTTTTAATAATGTACCCAAAGGTTGTTGATTGTCCGGAATGATATTTTGCAGTTGGATTCCTGCCTGTTCCATAGCAGAAAAGCGGATTTCCACTTCTTGTTGTTTGAGGGCCAGATAATTCAGGCATTTGTTGCGTACAGCTATAATTAAGTAATTACGTAGGGGAGGTATAAGTTCCAGATTCTCCCTAATCTCCCATAAGTGAAAAATAACATCACTGACTATACTTTCTGCTTGCGCTTTGTCCTTCAGCATATAATAACTAAGTTTGCAGAGAGCAACATAATGATAGTCATACAAGTACTTGTATGCATCATTGTCTCCTGCTTTCAGCTTTTTTATTATGATTTTTTCATCAACTGGATTCATGGTGTGCTTTTTCATCCCTGCAATATTCGGATAATATATTGAAAGATGCAAATTAATTGGCGGAAAAATACTCTCTCTCCATTTTCATTTATGATATATTCTTTCACAAACTAAGAACAGGGGATATGAAAAAATAATCTTGGTTACTGATTGAAAATTGAATACATTTATGTCTTGTGTTTTAATTAATTTTTTCATATTTTTGCAGGGTGTTTTTGAATATTTGTGAAAGACATGAGTAGTTTTGAAAAAATGAGAAGATGTTTATTATTTGTGCTTCTTTTCATAAGTAGTACTGTAAGCAAAGGGCAAATTTATAAGTACATAGGATTGGAAGACGGTTTGAATAATCAGAAAATATACCATATTCAAAAAGACCAACGAGGGTATATGTGGTTTCTGACTCAGGAAGGAATAGACCGTTATGATGGCAAACATATCAAGCATTACAACTTTTCGGACGACAGAATGAAGCTGGATTCACGGATTGCCTTAAACTGGCTTTACATGGATAGCGGAAATGTATTATGGGTAATCGGTCAGAAAGGGCGTATTTTCAGATATGATTCACAACATGATAAATTCGAACTGGTTTATGTGCACCCGGAGCTGATCAGAAATAAGTCGCAGGCATTTCTGAATTACGGTTATTTGGACAAGAATGACTGTATATGGCTGTGCTGTAAAGACAGTATCACCTGGTATAATATCCATACTGGAAAGCCCTTGTATATATCGGCGTCGGTTATTGGTGAAATAACTGCCATTGAACAGGCGGATGGCAATCATTTTTTTATCGGTACGGGAAGTGGTCTGTTTCGTGCCAGGATAGAAGAGGGAGAATTGAAGCTGGTTTCTGACGAAGCGCTGGAAAGTATCGATACACCAGTACATGAACTCTATTACCATGCCGTTTCAAACCAACTCTTTGTGGGAACTTATAAGGAGGGAATACTTATGTATGATATGGGCGGTACAGGAGAAATCATCTCCTTTCAGTCACCCAATAATGTGGAAGTCAATCAGATTGTAGCTTTGAACGCTCACGAGCTTCTGGTAGCTACAGGCGGAAAAGGTGTATATAAGCTGGATGTGAATACCTGCATGAGCGAACCCTATATAACCGCCGATTATAGTAGTTATAACGGGATGAACGGAAACAATATCAATGACATCTATGTGGATGAAGAAGAACGTATTTGGCTTGCCAATTATCCTACCGGCATTACCGTTCGTAACAATCGTTATAGGAGTTACGACTTGATAAGGCATTCTCTCGGTAACAACCGCTCATTGGTGAACGACCAGGTTCATGACGTGATGGAAGACAGTGACGGTGACCTTTGGTTTGCAACTAGTAACGGTATCAGTCTTTATCAGACTGCGACAAAAGAATGGCGTTCTTTCTTTAGCTCTTTTGATCCGGTGCCGGATGATGAAAATCACATTTTTTTAGCACTGTGTGAAGTCTCACCCGGTGTGATATGGGTTGGTGGTTTTACATCGGGCATTTATAAGATAGAGAAGAATAAAGGTTTTAAGATAAGCTATCTTTCTCCCGCTGCTATTGCGGGAGTACGTCCGGACCAATATATTTTTGACATAAAAAAAGACTCGGCAGGTAATATTTGGTCCGGTGGGTATTATCATTTGAAACGAATCAATCTTGAGACTAAAGATGTGCGCTTATATCCGGGAGTAAGTTCTATCACCACCATTCTGGAGAAAGACTTCCGGCAGATGTGGATTGGTACGCGAATGGGGCTCTATCTGCTTGACAAACAATCCGGAGTTTACCAGTATATCGACTTGCCCGTTGAATCTCTCTATATATGCGCATTATACCAAAGAGAAGATGGGATCCTGTATATCGGTACCCGTGGAGCCGGACTTCTTGTTTATGACATTAATAAGAAAAAATTTATTCATCAATACCGAAGTGACAATTGTGCACTGCTCTCCGACAATATTTATACAATTCTTCCGCGTCAGGACGGGAGTCTCCTAATGGGTACAGAGAATGGTATAACGATTTATTCACCAGAGGGACACTTTTTTCGCAACTGGACACGGGAACAGGGATTGATGAGTGTCAATTTTAATGCGGGCTCTGCTACGGTCTATAACAAAAGCGCGCTTGTTTTTGGAGGCAATGACGGTGCAGTGAAGTTTCCGACAGATATAGAAATACCGGAACCGCATTATTCACGCTTGTTACTGCGCGATTTTATGATAGCCTATCATCCTGTTTATCCGGGTGATGAAGGTTCTCCTTTGGAAAAAGATATTGATGAAACTGACCGGCTGGAACTGGCCTACGGGCAAAATACGTTTTCTCTTGATGTAGTTTCCATTAATTATGATTATCCTTCCAACATCCTTTTTTCATGGAAAATCGACGGTTATCATAAAGAGTGGAGCCGCCCGAGTCAGGATAACCGGATTCTTGTCAGGAATCTGCCTCCTGGCAACTATACGTTACAAATCCGTGCCGTATCTAATGAAGAGAAATATAAGACCTACGAGACAAGGAACATTCAGATTGTTATAACGCCTCCTGTATGGGCCAGTGTGTGGGCGATGGTGGGATATGCAATTTTGTTGGTGCTGGTTATGGGGGGTATATTCCGTGTCATCATGCTGCACAAACAAAAGAAAGTGTCGGATGAGAAAACACGTTTTTTTATCAATACGGCACACGACATACGCACACCGCTTACATTGATAAAGGCGCCATTGGAGGAAGTTGTAGAAAATTGCATGGTGGCTGAACGGGCCATACCCCATATGAATATGGCTCTTAAAAATGTGAATACATTACTTCAGTTAACGACTAACCTGATAAATTTTGAAAGAATAGATGTTTATTCTTCTACTCTTTACGTTTCCGAGTATGAACTGAATACTTATATGAATGATGTTTGTGCCACTTTCCGCAAATATGCCGAAATGAAACATGTCAGGTTTGTTTATGAAAGCAATTTTGACTATTTGAATGTATGGTTTGATAGTGACAAGATGGGGTCCATTTTAAAGAATATCTTGTCTAATGCATTGAAATATACACCCGAGGACGGCAGTGTATGTATTTATGCTTGTGAGGAAGGAAATACATGGAGTATCGAGGTGAAGGATACCGGAATCGGTATTCCCTCGGGTGAACAGAAGAAATTGTTCAGAAACTGTTTTCGAGGTAGTAATGTCGTCAATCTGAAAGTGACAGGTAGCGGAATCGGGTTGATGCTGGTATACAAGTTGGTCAAGCTACATAAAGGCAAGATTCAGATTCAGAGTGCCGAACGTCAGGGCACATGTGTACGGATTACTTTCCCGAAAGGAAATGCTCATCTCCATAAAGCAAAATTTATTTCTCCCAAAGTACCGGATGAACGTCCGGAGGCTATCATACCTAGGGGGACTTCAGCTTTGCCGGCTATGGAGACATCCCGGATAAACAGTTCCTTACAGCGCATCCTGATAGTGGAAGATAATGATGATTTGCGCAATTATCTTGTGGATATGCTTAGTACGAGTTATAATATTCAGTCCTGTCCGAATGGAAAAGATGCACTTGTTATTATACGTGAATTTAACCCCGAACTTGTTATATCCGATATAATGATGCCTGAGATGAGTGGAGACGAACTTTGCGCTACTATAAAGGGAGAACTTGAGATGTCTCATATTCCGGTCATTTTGCTGACTGCACTGGGGGATGAGAAGCATATGCTTGAAGGACTGGAAATCGGGGCGGATGCTTATATCATCAAACCTTTCAGTGTGGGGATACTCAAGGCAACGATTAAGAACATACTTACAAATCGTACTTTGCTCCGTCAAGTTTATAATAGCATTCAAGATGAAGAACAGGATTTTCCGGTCAATTGCACTAATACTCTGGACTGGAAATTTATAGCTTCTGTCAAGGAATGTATAGAGAAGAATATGGGAGATTCGAACTTTAATGTGGAAATGCTCAGTAGCCAGCATCATATGAGTCGTACGAGCTTTTTCAACAAACTCAAGGCGTTGACCGGTTATGCTCCGGCCGATTATATCCGGATGATACGTTTGCAACATGCTGCACAGTTGTTGAAGCAAGATGAATATACGATAACCGAGATTGCTGATATGGTCGGATTCTCGGATGCAAAATATTTCCGTGAAGTATTTAAAAAGTATTATGGTGTAAGTCCGAGCAAGTATGCGGAATCGGATAGGATACACTCCCAACTTTCAGAATAAAACTGATTAACAAAAAAAGCCCTGTAAGAATAACAGATTCTCACAGGGCTTGATTTTATAGCTTCTTCTTAGTAGAAGAAGATTGTTTATAATAAGTTGTTAGAGCCAAGGATAATCAGCATGGTATATCCCAATATCAGTCCGATGATTCCCATAATGATGCCGACTTTCTCCATATCCTTTTGCTGAATCATGCCAGTGGCATGTGCCAGTGCGTTGGGAGGAGTACTGATAGGTAATATCATTGCTAATGATGAACCGATTGCCACTCCGATCAATAAAGTCTCTACTCCACCTAAGGAAGATAGGTTCTCACGCATACTGCTTCCTGCAATGGCAAGAATGGGAACGAGCAATGCTGCCGTAGCTGTATGTGAGATGAAATTAGCCATAGCATAACAAATCAGTCCGGAGCCGACAATCATTAATACAGGAGGCCATGTGTTGAATGGGATAGCTTCAATCATATGTTTGGCAAGTCCTGTCTCCTGTAAGGCGACACCCAGAGCAAAGCCGCCAGCTACCATCCAGAGTACACTCCAACTGATTTCTTCCAGGTCGCGTTTGGTGATAACTCCCGTTACACAGAACACTGCTACAGGAATCATTGCCACTACATTGGAATTTACTCCCGTTACTTTGTCGAACATCCATAGTACGACTGTAATGGCAAAAGTGATATATACCACTATAGAACGCCAGTCTTTCTTAGCCTCCCCTTCGATTTTCAGTTCGATAGTCTTTTGTTTGAAAGGGAACATCCGTAAGAGGATAAACCATGCGATAAATAATACTATAATGGTGTAAGGCATCATAAAACTCATCCATTCTCCGAAACCGATATTCAAGTTCAGTCCTTCCGGATCATTCAGGTATTTTAGTGCAATGGCGTTAGGGGGTGTGCCGATGGGAGTTCCCATGCCTCCTACATTGGCAGCTACAGGGATGGCCATGGCAAGACCGATTTTTCCTTTACCGTCTGCCGGCAGAGCTTTTAATACAGGAGTGAGAAAGGTAAGCATCATGGCAGCTGTAGCCGTGTTGCTGAGGAACATTGAAAATGCGGCCGTAACAAGGATGAACCCTAATAATACATAACGTGATTGTGTCCCGAACGGGCGTAACATGACGCGTGCCAACAATACGTCCAATCCGCTTTTGGTTGCTGCGATGGCAAGTATGAACCCACCAATAAATAACATAATGATTGGATCGGCAAAGCAATGCATAATGGATTTGTATTTGACCGTCTGTCCCAAGTCTGCTACCGGAATCCCTTGTGTGAAAAACCACAAACTGCTGTCCGATACGGTAAGTAGCAGTAAGACGACAATAAGTACGGAAGTGGTCCATGCAGGGACAGCCTCGAATACCCACATCAGTGTGGCAAAAATAAAGATAGAAATAAGTCTTTGTTCTATAACAGTCAACCCTTCTATACCAAATGTGTCAATAGGGAGGAGCCATAAAATAAGGGAAAGGGTAATAGCTACGGTTAGCTTTATACATCTGGCCACTGTCTGATTTTTTGCCAACCGTTTGGCTTTCTTTAAGTCCTGATAAGCTTCCACCAGATGGAAGCCGTGAAAAATCTTGTACATGATACTAGTTTAAGATAAAATTTTAAAAACGGTGCAAAAATAACTTTTTATTCTATATTTCGTAAGTGAGTGAGAGAAGTTTTTAATAATTCTTTTGGGTTGTGATGTCCTTGAAGATATTAATATTAGGTAGTCTGCTGCAATTTCTCTAAATTTGTGCCATTAATTCGACTAATACATTCATGGAGCACACTGAAACTTTAATAGTAGAGCAGTTGAAGATAGGTAACGAAGACGCCTATCAATACATCTATGACCATCATTATGCTCTGCTGTGTCATGTCGCGAGTGGCTATGTAAAAGATCAATTCCTCGCGGAAACCATTGTCGCGGATACTATTTTTCATTTATGGGAGATTCGTGAAACGTTAGAGATTTCCGTTTCTATCCGTAGCTATTTGGTGAGAGCCGTCCGTAATCGTTGTATCAACTATCTGAATTCTGAATGGGAAAAGCGTGAGATCGCGTTTTCATCTCTAATGCCTGATGAGATAACAGACGATAAAATGACGATCTCCGATTCGCATCCGTTAGGTGCATTGCTGGAGCGTGAACTGGAAGAGGAAATATATAAAGCCATTGATAAATTGCCGAATGAATGTCGTCGCGTATTCGATAAAAGCCGTTTTGAAGGAAAATCATACGAAGAAATTTCTCAAGAGTTAGGCATCTCTGTCAATACGGTTAAATATCATATAAAGAATGCATTAGCATCTTTACAAATGAATCTAAGTAAATATCTGATTACTCTACTTTTATTTTTTTTCGGGTAAAAACGAAAAAAAGTCATTTTCAGACTACCCTCAATTAAAAAACTACTGTCTCCTTTATAGAACGCAGAAAAATGGAAGAAGAAAAGAAACATATTGATGAATTGATTGCAACCTATCTGACGGAAGGTTTGGACAAAAATGCTTTAGCCGAACTGAAAGCATGGATAGCTGCATCACCTGAAAATAAGAATTACTTTATTCAGCAGCGGGAAGTCTGGTTTTCTGCTGTCAGTCGTGAAGCTGCGTTGAAATACAATAAAGATAAAGCGTTCGGTACATTTAAGAAACGTATCGGAAATCGGAAGGAAATAGAAAAAACTTCTCATCATGGATTCCGGTCAATGTTGTGGCGTTATGCAGCGATTATCGCAGTCGTACTTGCAGTCGGTTGCTTCTCTTATTGGCAGGGAGGAGTGAACGTAAAAGATACATTCGCGGATATATCCGTAGAAGCTCCTTTAGGATCGAGGACAAAGCTTTATTTGCCGGACGGTACATTAGTTTGGCTGAATGCCGGTTCACGAATGACTTACTCACAAGGTTTCGGAGTCGATAATCGTATGATCGAACTGGAAGGTGAGGGATATTTTGAAGTCCGGCGGAATGAGAAACTCCCTTTCTTTGTAAAGACTAAGGATTTACAATTGCAAGTACTGGGAACAAAATTTAATTTTCGCGATTACCCGGAGGATCATGAAGTCGTAGTATCTTTATTGGAAGGGAAAGTAGAACTGAATAATCTACTGAAAAAAGAGAAAGAAGCAATTCTTGTGCCTGATGAGAGAGCAATATTGAATAAAACGAACGGACGGATGACAGTAGAAACTGTCACAGCCTCTAATGCTTCGCAATGGACGGATGGTTACCTGTTTTTTGATGAAGAGCTTCTGCCGGACATCGTGAAAGAATTGGAACGTAGCTACAATGTAACTATTCGCATCGCCAATGATTCTTTAAATACCTTCCGGTTCTACGGTAATTTTGTCCGTCAGGAACAAAGTATTCAGGAAGTATTGGATGCGTTAGCATCTACGGAGAAAATACAATATAAGATTGAAGAACGCAATATAACTATCTATTAATAACCGGTTACCAGAGATTCATAATACTATGATTGTTTAACCTTAGAAATTGAAGAATATGAAGGAAGAAAATAATACCGAATAGTCTTTAGTGAATGATAAGGAGGGAAAATAAAAAACCGGAAGATCTCGAACATCTTCCGGTTCCTGAATCCCTTCTTCAACAACTTTCAAACGTGAGCATGTTTTCAAAAGAGATAATGCAAAGTTAGCAAAATACATCTCTTTTAAAACGAGTTATTCAAGTTTTAATTAAATAATTTGTTTATTTTATGAATTACAGGAAGAAGGCCATATTAATGGTCGTGGCTCTCTTTTGCCTTAACATAGCAATGCTAGCCCAGGCCGTTTCATTGAAAATGAATAATGTTTCGGTGAAAGAAGCGATGACGCAACTGAAAAATAAAAGCGGATATTCTTTCGTATATAAAGTCGGGGATCTGGATACCAAAAAGATTGTAAATGTAAAGGCGAAACAGTTGATTGAAGCCATCGATCAGATTTTGTACGGACAAAACGTTGTTTATGAAGTGAAAGGCAAGAACATTATTGTTCAAAAAGGGCAACCTCGCCCGAAAGAAGTGAAAGATAGTAAGAAACGAAAAATCACAGGTGTGGTGAATGACCAGAATGGTGAACCTATTATCGGTGCTACTGTTAAGGAAAAGGGAGGCGTGAATGGAACCGCGACTGATTTGGATGCAAAATTTGCTTTGGAGGTATCACCAGGAGCTGTATTGGAGATTTCTTATATCGGTTATGCTTCCGTGGAAGTCAAGGTGGGTAACCAGACTTCTGTGAAAGTCATGCTGAAAGAAGACTCGGAGATACTGGGCGAAGTGGTCGTGACAGCCTTGGGTATTAAACGGGAAGAAAAGGCGCTGGGATACGCCGTGCAGAAGGTGGGTGGCGACAAATTGACGACGGCCAAAGGCGTAGACGTTGCCTCTACTCTGACGGGAAAAATCGCCGGCTTGAACATCCAGAACAGTACCGAGTTCAATGAAGGGGCAAAAATCCTGCTTCGCGGTGAGACGCCCATCGTCATCGTGGACGGTATTCCTTACGACAATGTGGGTCTGGACGACATTGCTCCGGATGACATCGAATCTATTGATGTGCTGAAAGGTGCGACGGCCTCTGCCCTGTATGGTTCACGAGGAGCTTCCGGCGCCATCATGATTACCACCAAACGTGGAGCGGAAGAGGAAGGTCTGAATGTCAGTGTAAACAGCAACACCATGTTCTTCTCCGGCTATCTGGCTTTCCCGGAAACGCAATCTTCCTACAGCCGCGGACAAAGCGGAGTGTACGGCGAAAGCGGCTATATATGGGGAGACAAGCTGGACATCGGGCGTACCGCTATCCATTACAATCCATATACCTACGAATGGGAAGAACAGGAACTGACCTCCAAGGGGAAGAACAACTACAAAAACTTCCTCCAGTTCAGTTTTGTGACCAACAACAATGTAAGCGTCACGCAGAAGGGTAAGTACGGTTCATTCCGTGCCTCGATGACACATATCTACAACCGTGGCCAATACCCAAATCAAGATATGAACAAGGCCATCTTCACGGTAGGCGGTGAAATGGAATGGAAGAAATTCAAACTCGAAGCTTCCGCTTCCTATAACAAACACAAATCAACAAATAACAACGGATCTGGTTATAGCGGAAGTTACATCTACGACTTGGTCATTTGGGGTAGTGCGGACTATGACATCCGCGATTTCAGGGACTATTGGATAAAAGGACAAGAGAACTCCCAACAAAACTGGTATGATAATCTATGGTACGACAACCCATGGTTTAAAGCATACGAAATAATTGATGCTTCCGACACTGACTTGATGACCTCGTCCGTTACCGGAAGTTACGAGATTACTCCTTGGTTGAAAGCTATGATACGAGGTGGATTAGACGTTTCTACAACCCGTAACGAACGGCGTAATGCCATCAGCGCTAATTATGCATGGGATAAAAATGGTTTCTACGGATTAAGTCGTTCTACCAGTCTCAGCCTTAACACGGATGCTATATTAATGGCCAACAAAACTTGGGGAAAGTTTACCATAGATGGTCTGTTCGGTGGAAACATCTATTATTATCGCTATGACCAAATGCAAAGCACCACGCAAGGCGGTCTTTCCATCCCCGGCTATTATTCACTCAAGGCTTCCGTAGACCCCATCGATGCAACCAGCGCCTTACAACAAAAGCGAGTGAACAGTTTGTATGGCAAACTGTCCTTGTCGTGGGACAGCACTTACTTTCTGGATGTGACAGGGCGTAATGATTGGTCGTCCACGTTACGCTCGGACGAACGTTCTTATTTCTACCCTTCTGTATCGGGTAGCGTCGTGCTTTCCGAAATCATCAACCTTCCCTCGTGGTGGGATTTCCTGAAAGTGCGCGGTTCATGGACGGTTACCAAAAGCGATGCTTCCATCTATGCCAACAACAATGTCTATAGCGTGTCGACCAACGTGTGGAGCGGTATGACTTCCGCCTCCTATCCCAGCACCCTGATAGGCGGACGCGTCCGACCACAAAAAGCAGAGGTATGGGAAGTCGGTCTTGCCACAAACTTCTTCAAAAACCGCCTTTATGCCGACTTTGCCTATTACCGCAAAGCCGAATCAGATTTTATCATCTCCGGTGGTGTAAGTTCCATGACAGGTTATCAGAATATACAGACTAACTTCAAAGAGACCCGTCTGCGTTCGGGCTTTGAAATCACCTTGGGAGGAACCCCAATCAAAACAAGAGACTTCCAATGGGATATCCTAACCAATTGGGCACACGACCAATATACTTACCAAACCATCGACCCGGAATACTCCACCAAGAAACCTTGGGTAAAGAAAGGGGCCACCTGGGATTGGTTTGCCATCAATGACTGGGAACGCGATCCGGAAGGTAATATCGTACATAACAGTGACGGTTTACCTACCAAACAGAACTTTACCACTAAAGTCGGAAAACTAACACCAGATCTCGTATGGGGTATCACCAATACGCTGAAATATAAAGACTGGAGTTTATCATTCACAATCGACGGACGTGTAGGAGGAATGTCATTCTCACGTACCCACCAAATGTTAATGAACGGCGGTGCAGGCATAGATACGGACAACAAGTATCGATATGAAGAAGTGGTGAACGGCAACAAGACCTTTATCGGCCCCGGCGTGAAGGTTGTAGAAGGCTACGTGACCTACGACCCGGACGGCAACATCATTGAAGATACCCGCAAATTCGCTCCCAATGATATTGTCATATCTTATGAGAATTATATTAGGCGATATCATGATGGTGCCAGTGCGCCAAGTAGACAGAACGTATTGGACGAAACTTTCTTCAAGTTGCGTAACCTATCCCTCACATACAATTTGTCCCAGTCTTTGTGCAGTACCCTGAAGATGAAGCAGGCTTCCGTCAGCCTGACAGGACAAAACCTGTTCCTGTGGGCGAAGGAGTACAAGTATGCCGACCCGGACAAGGGCGGTGACAGTTCCGGCTACGAGAGCTTGAACTCTCCCTCGCAACGCTATATCGGTATCAACATTAAAGCAACCTTCTAAAAACTGAAGATTATGAAGAACAAATGGTATAAAACAATCGCAATCGCGGCAGTCGTCTCGCTGCTGCAGCTGCAAACGGGATGCACCTCCACGTTCGATGATTTGAACACCAATCCCGACTCAACCACGGAAGTACAATCGTCTATGTTGGCGACCCATGTCATCTTGAACATGGTAAAATCCGCTTACGACTGGCGAAACGATTTTATGACCAATCGCTTATTCTGGGAAGGAATATGGAATCCTTTCGAGAAAGCAGACTTCTCAAACATTGTCAACCTTACCAGTGCGCAAAAAATGGTGGAACTATCTTCAGAGGATGACAAACCTGCTTTCACGGGACTATATTACTTCATGAAAGGCTGGTATTTCTGGCGCGCCACGATGGATGTGGGCGATATTCCCTATTCACAGGCCCTGAACATTGAAGAATTCACTTATCCCAAATACGACGAGCAGAAAGATGTGTTCAAAGGTGTCTTGGAAGATCTGGCTCAGGCAGACGCCTATTTCGCCCAAGCCACGCAGTCCTTCGGTGGAGATCCTTTCTACAACGGCGACCCGGCGAAATGGCGGAAAGCAACCAACGTCCTGCGCCTGAAAATCCTGATGTCACTCCAAAAACGCGCCGATGACACACCCGAACTGGCCGTAAAAGAGACTTTCGCTAAAGTAGTCAGCGAAGGGAACCTATTTGCAAGCAACGATGATAATTTGCAAGTGGTTTGGTCTGACCTAGAAACAAACCGCAACCCATATCATAACGAAACGACAAGAGCAGTAGAAGGATTTGCCGGAACCAATATGCTAATAGACCCGTTGAAAGAATATTATGATAAACGATTATTTTATTATTTTGCACCAGTACAATCTCTGACAGATCCAACTTATTTGCCAGAAGGTGAAACTTTACTTCAACCTAATGATTGGAATGCTTACAGGAGTGTCAATCTAAATGACACGTATGACGAAATAATCAACGAAATAGCCACACTAAGGCATTGTCGTCCCAATGATGTCTATCGCCTGACCTACACAGGAGTTCCCTGCATTCGCTTAGGTTACGCCGACATGAACTTCCTGCTGGCTGAAGCTGCTGAAAGAGGCTGGATATCCGGCTCCGCCAAAGCGTATTACGACGAAGGGGTGCGGGCCTCGTTCGAATTCGTGCGCTCCACCGTACCCTCCCAGTACAATAACGGCGTGGAAATCACCGACGCCGACATTGACGCTTACCTGACGGCTGAGAAAACCGGCTACAAGGAAAGCGGCACGCAGACGGAACGCCTGCAACAGATATGGATGCAAACTTATATAGCCGGTTACCTCCACATGGCCAAGGATGCCTATTACGACTTCCGCCGCACGGGATATCCGGAATGGCCCATCAATCCGGCCACAAACATGAACACGCAAAGTGACAAGATTCCCATGCGCTGGCTGTATCCAGATTCGGAGAACAACTACAACAAAGAGCAACTGCAGATTGCCCTGGAACGCCAATGGGGAGGCGTGGATGACGTAAACAACATCATGTGGCTTTTGAAATAAGCACGTCATTTTTATCGGAAGTGTGTGATAACGGGATGCAGTCCGTTATGGCACACCTCTGTTTTTACGAACCAATCATTGAAAACGATATGAAGAAAGATATATGTGTGGCATTGTGCCTTTTCTTTTTAGGGACAATTGCGGTGATGGGACAGAACCTGGCGCTCCATCTGGACGGAAAAGACAATAATGTGAGAACCGGCATCGGCTTCCTGGAAGCGCCGTGGACACTGGAAACGTGGTTGAAAGGCGACGATGCGTCCTGGAAAGAAACGGAAGTCGTTTTTGGCGGGGGAGAGTACAGCACCTATCGGCATGCGGACAACTTCCCGCTGGTCGTAAGGCAGGGAAAACTGTACAGCACGCGGGCCGGCATCGGAACATCGGAGTGGCTGGATGCGGAATGGCATCATGTGGCGCTGACTTGCGATGGCAAGCGCACGACACTCTATGTGGACGGAGTGCCGGAAGCGTGCAAAGATACGGCTGTCACCATTATTCCGGGAGCCATCGGGGTGAGCGAGTCGGGAGGGTCTGTGTTCGGCGGGTGGATGGATGAAGTACGGATATGGGGGACGGCCTTGTCCGGAACGACCTTGCAGCAATGGATGGGGCGTCCGTTGGATGCCTCACACCCGTCATTCGGAAACCTGATAGCCTACTATAATTTTGATGCCGGCATAGACGACACGGCCTTGAACTGGGTAGGAAGCGGTTATCATTCTTATCATTTGCGGAACGGACGGGTGGCCTATGAGGGGAAAGAAAGTCTGGCGTATGCGGCTCTCAATGACAACAAGAAGTTCGTGGCTTACGCAGGACGACAACGGTTATTCAACGCCATCGTGATAGAAAATGAATGGGACGCCGACCGGGGAAGCAAAGAGCATCAGATGTTGAAGCTACGCATTGTCGTGCAGGGCAAGGAGAACCCTTTGCGGCTGGAAAAGATTTCGCTGGACTTGTCCGAAACGACACGTTTGTCGGATTTGTCCGGCATCCGCATATATTATGCGGGACAGACGGCCCGGAGTCCGCAGCGCGATTTGCTGTTTGCTTCCGCGGCCAAGCGCAGAATTGACATCGACCTGCCGTCGGAGAAACAGGTGTCGCTGGCAGAGGGAGCCAACTATATACTGGTCACGGCGGACGTCAAGGAACGGGCCGGACTGAACAATAAACTACGCGTCAAGGTTCCGGCCTTTACACTTTCCGGCCAAAATGTGACACCGACATGGAAGGAACCTTATATTTTCCAATATGTCACGGACAATTCTCATACGGATTCCGATGTGTTCCGGGTGTTGCAGTGGAATATATGGCACGGAGGGCGACACGTGCCGCTGGAAGGGCATGACCGGATCATCGAATTGATAAAAGCCTCGCAGGCGGATATCATCACGATGCAGGAAGGTTATGGTGCCCAGGAAAAAATAGCGGCTGCCCTGCAATATCATTTACAGACCCCTTCTTCTAAGGATAATCTGTGTCTGTTCAGCCGTTATCCCTTGCAGAGGCAGAAGACCGGCGATGCGTTCTGTTCCAATCCTGCCATTGTGTCTTTTGACGGCAAGCGTTCGTTGCTGGTCGATGATTGCTGGGTGCGTTATTCTTACAATCCGGACTATACGGGCAGTTTCCCCGATGTCGGGCACAACCCTGCAATATGGGTTGCGGAAGACTCCATCCGCCCCATGGCCGACACCCGGCGTATGCTGGACAAGGACTTGGCCCCGATACTGGACAAGCAGCCGATGCCTGTCATATTGGGAGGCGATTTCAATTCGTGCAGCCACTTGGACTGGACGGAACGGACGGCCCGTCTGCATGGGGGATATGGACCGGTATCGTTCCCCACTTCGCGCTTCCTGATGGAAAGAGGGTATAAAGACAGTTTCCGCGAAGTGCATCCCGATGAAAGCAAACGGCCGGAGGGCACTTTCGCCGGCATATACGGGCAGTTGGACTTCAGCCGTATAGACTTCATCTATTACAAAGGGAAAGACATCAGGGCCATCCATTCCAAAATCATACAGACGACTCCGGAGATAGACGACATCTGGCCTTCTGACCACTCCGCCGTCCTTACGACTTTCCGCTGGAAATGAGAAATATGTAAAATGACAATATGATGAAAACAAGATGTGAGATTGGAAAATAAAATATGGCTTTAGAGAGAATGTTGAATAGTATAAAATGAAAAATATTTTATTATGAAGTTGTTAAATTTTTGTATATTAGGAATCATTTATAGCTTTTATTCATGTGGCTCGGACGATATAGAAACTTCTGTTTACATGGATTCTTCTCGTCCGGTAGATGAACGCGTGGAAGCTCTTCTTTCTCAAATGACACTTGAGGAAAAGATTGGTCAAATGGATATGGTTTCTGAATGGGATCAAGACAGTGTTATAAAAGCTGGTTATTATGAGTTTGGGGCTTGGATTGCAGGTCAAGAGCCAGAGGAAACCAATAAACTCCAGGCCCTGTCTGAAAAAACTCGTCTGAAGATCCCTTATCTGATAGGTATGGATGCAGCTCATGGTTACGGTACTTTGCAAGGCAGGACAATTTATCCTACTTCTATCAGTATGGCTGCAACGTTCAATCGTGACCTTGTAAAGCTTGCAGCACAAAAATCAGCTGGAGAAATACGTTCGGCAGGAACACATTGGACTTTTGCACCTTGTGTGGATATTGTATATGACGCCCGGTGGGGACGTACGGGAGAAACTTATGGCGAAGACCCCTATTTGGCTAGTGAATTGGTCAAACAGGCGGTGGAGGGTTTGCAAGGTAACCCAGATCCGGAGAAAAAGGTTGCAGTTTCAGTAAAGCATTTAGCGGCAGGAGGAGCATCGGTTGGTGGTGTAAATCATGCTTCAGCAGATATCTCCGAACGGTCTTTGCGTTCTTATATATTGCCCCCGTTCAAGGCTGCCATTGAGGCCGGTTGTATGACCATTATGCCAGGGCATAATGATATAGGCGGTATACCTTGTCATTCTTCTAAATGGTTGCTGACAGATGTTATTAAGAATGAATTTGGTTTCAATGGTTTCTTTATCAGTGATATGATGGATATGGACAACTTGAAGAGTCTACATTATACGGCACATGATCAACGAGAAGCCTTGGAGAAGAGTGTGAATGCCGGAATGGATATGCATATGTATTCTCCAGATAGTCTGCAATTCCTGGTTCCGATGAAACAACTGGTGAGAGAAGGCAAGATACCGATGGAGCGTATAGATGACGCAGTCCGTCGCATCCTTAAAGTGAAGTTTGAATTGGGCTTATTTGAAAATCGTTATGTAGATGCGTCGAAAGATGTTTATGCAACTTCAGAAAACCGTATGGTAGCTTTGGATGCTGCACGTGAGTGTATTGTGCTTTTGAAGAACGAAGAAAACCTTCTTCCGATAGAAAGAACGAAATATAAACGTATTTTGGTTACAGGCCCTAATGCAGATAATCAGTCTATTTTAGGAGATTGGAGCTTTTTCCAACCGGAAGATAATGTCGTTACAGTATTGGAAGGAATGCGTATGATTGCTGAGGATACAGAAATAGTATACAGTAATAGTGGAAGAATCAAATCAAAGCTGTCTCATGATAAGACCAATACAACAGATCCCGCTTTACAAAAGAAAATGTTGGCAGAAGGGGGAGGAATATCTGATTATAGCATTATGGATGCAGTCAATAAAGCAAAAGGCTGCGATCTGGTTGTTGTGGTGATAGGTGGCTATGGTATCCGTTCAGATTGGGGATTGAGAACTTATGGAGAATCAGCAGACCGTCCTTCTATTGATTTTTATGGTCGTCAGGTCGAATTAGTGAAAGCTTTGCAGAAAACAGGTAAACCGGTAGTTGCTATCATTGTGAACGGTAAACCTTTAAACAATGAATGGATTTCAGAGAATGTTCCAGCGATTGTTGATATGTGGGAACCTGGTATGTATGGTGGTCAGGCGGTTGCTGAAATTCTGTTTGGTAAGGTAAATCCTTCCGGCAAGCTTCCTATAACAGTTCCCAAACATGCTGGGCAGGTACCTATGTACTATTACCAGGCTGCTTCAAGATATTGGACCGGTTATGGATTGGGCAGTTCACGTGCAGATGATAAGCCTGCCTATTGTTTTGGCCATGGACTGAGTTATACAACATTTGAATATAGTGATTTGAAAGTAGATTCATTATTCTTGCCCGGACAAGATGTGGTTGTTTCTTTTAAGATAAAAAATGTAGGAAATATGGTTGGTAAAGAAGTTCCTCTACTTTTTATAAATGATGAGGTCTCAAGTGTCGTTACTCCTATGAATCTTTTGAAAGGATTTGAAAAGATACAATTAAAACCGGGTGAAGAGAAAATTGTAGAAATGGTAATTCCTTATAAACAATTGGGACTGTGGAATACGGATATGAAATATGTAGTGGAACCGGGGCGCTTTATTGTCAAAATAGGCCGTTCTGTAGGCGATATTCGTTTAAAAGGATCTTTTGAAGTCATTAGTGTCCCGTTAAAATGGAACGAGTTAAACAATTAATCAAAAAGCCCCGGAATCAGGGGATCATTTAGATCTTTGATATCATTGAAATTAGTCTTGTCGAACAGGTCACGCAAGTGGGTTTTGTCAGTCAATGATATACTGAGAATTTGCAAAACTTCATAGGTTGAACGTTTCAACTTCATATCATGTTGGACAATAGCCACAAGACAGTACGTGATAATAGCCACACTGATTTGTATGCGAACTCTTTTCTTCTGGATTTGGAAATCTCGCAAACTTCCCGTATCTTTGCACCCCGAAATCAGAAGGAGAGGTGCTCGAGTGGTTGAAGAGGCACGCCTGGAAAGCGTGTATACCCCTAAGGTATCACGAGTTCGAATCTCGTTCTCTCCGCAGTTTGTTTCATTAAATTCAATCAGATAAGGGGATGTGTTGGGACAACACATCCCCTTTTTCTCTTTTGGGGGCAACGCGTCGTAGAGCCGTTTCCGACTGGTATACAGATTACTGACAAAATCCCGGCGGGCAGTCATGGCTTGTTCCCCCGGGATTTCTCTTTCGCTTGTCGTTGCGGAGTGGTCGTCATGGCCTTGGTAGAAGTTGCGGGCTTCAGTCTCCTCTTGCCTCTGCCTTCTTGCCGCACATCTTTTCAGTCGCTTGCTCTTTGCCCGGGAGGAGGGCGACAGTGCGGAGGTTTCCCTTTTTACACCTTCTGTACGACTGCTTCCCCGCCGGCCTTATCACCATCAGCACAGCGGTTCGGACGGGTCCGTTTCAACATTTTCCGGTCTGCTTCCCGCGACTTTGGAGTTCGTCTGCTACAGCGTCCTTTACGGCCTGTGGCAGCGGGGCTACGCTCATAGCGATGCGTATCCTCGACTCCATCAGCCGGCGGTACTCCTCTTCCATTTCTTCGTCCGTGATGTACACACAACGCAAGGCTATGAGCGCGCTGTAGATGCGGTCCACAGTCTCGAGCGACAACGAGCTGTCCGGTTGTTTCGGATTCAGCTTGGCTATGGTGCGCTCGTTCATGCCGACTGCGCGGGCAAACTGGCGGTTGGAGGTTAGGCGCCACCTTCTTCGGATCTCGTTCAATTCATTTGCGGCCGTGGCTATCCACAAATTGGCTTTCTTTCTTAGCTTCTTTTCATTCATGGCCCAGAGGATTAGACCGCGGCCGGCGGCCAAACCATGAACGGCATAAAAGAAGTTAAATCTGTAAAAGAGCCTGAAAAATGCTGCATCCATGAGTACAGCATCCGCTATCCGTCATTGACTACCTTTGCCGAAAAAACTTGGAAAGATCGCATGTCCAAATATAATGAATTTGATCCAAATAAACAAGTAAACCGTAAAGAATATGTCAATGAAAAATGAAATCTCTTTCTGGCCCTCGCGCTTTGCCTCCCTGCGCGACACCGTGCCCGTACCCACCACGTGGGGCGATCTGGTGGAAGAAATCCGTGGTGGACGTCATCTCACTGTCACTCGTCTTTACCGCGAGACTTGTGCCCGCCTGGCTGAAGCCGAAGCTGCGGGCGACATTGCTTCCGTCGAAGAGCTGAAGCGCCGCAAAGTTTCCCTGAAGACTTCGCAGGCGGCCTTTGTCTGTTCCGTTATCCTCGAGGGTGGACGCAGCCAGCAGCATGTCCGCGGCTACTCCGACAAGGCAATGGTCGATATTGATGATTTGAACGGCAAAAGCCTGGACACGTTGGTCGCGCGGGTGAAAGCCGACCCGCATACGTTTCTGGCCTACGTCACCCTCTCGGGCCGCGGCCTGCGGGTGGTGGCCCGCGTGACACCCGTGCCTGCCGACGCCCCGGCCTTTGCCCGCGCCTGGCAGACGGTGAACGACTACTACGCCCGCCTGACGGGTGTCACCACCGATGCCCAGTGCAAGAACGCCACCCGCATGTCCGCCCTCTGCCACGACCCGTCCGTGTGCTACCGCCCCGAGGCCGAGGCCTTGGCGGTGGAGCTGGAGGCGCCTGTGCGTCCCCGTGCCTCGCGGGGCCGGCCCGTGCGGGCCGTGAGCGCCGCCCCCACCGTGCGTCGCCTGGTGGAGGACGACGGCATCCTTTACGCCCCCGGCAGCCACAACGCCTACATCAGCCGCTGCCTCTACTGGATGAACCGCTTCGGCGTGAGCGAGGCCGATGCCGAGGCATGGGCCCTCAGCGAGTTTGCCGACTACGACGCCGCCGAGCACTCCGTGGCGGCCACCGTACGCAGCTGCTACGCCCTGACCGCCGAACATGCCACGTGCCGCCTCGCGCGCTATGCGCGGGCGCGTACCTCTACTACTAAGGGAGGAACGCCGGGCAGCGGGCGCGCGCCCCGCGTGTCGGTAGGGCAGATGGAGGCCTTCATCGGCCGCTGGTGCCAGCTGCGCCGCAACCTCCTCATCCACCAGCTGGAGGTGCGGCTCACGGACGGGGCGGGGGAGGAAGAGCCCCGCTGGCAGCTGATGACCGACGCGCTGGAGAACTCCCTGTGGCGCGCCATGCAGCACGAGGGGCTGGACGCCGACCTCTTCCGCCTGCGCACGCTGCTGCAGAGCGACTTCGTGCCCACGTACCACCCCCTGCGCCGCTACCTGGACGCGCTGCCGCCCTGGGACGGCGTGTCCGACCCCATCGGCCGCCTGGCCCGGATGGTGGTGTGCCGCGGCACGTCGGCCGCCGAGTTCGACCACTACTTCCGCCGCTGGCTGGTGGGCCTGCTGGCCGCCGCGCTGGACGACGGCGTGGTGAACCACGAAATCCTCGTCCTCCTCGGTCCGCAAGGCTCGTTCAAGAGCTCCTTCCTGGAGAACCTGCTGCCGCCCTGCCTGCGCCGCTACTACACCACGAAGACCAACTCGCAGCGCCTCACCAAGGACGACCTCTTCACCATGACCGAGAACCTGCTGGTGAACTTCGAGGAGATCGACTCCATGCAGCGTCCCGAGCTGAACCAGCTGAAGGCCATGACCACCACGCTCTACATCAACGAGCGTCCGGCCTACGGGCGCAACAAGGTGCGGTTGCCCCACGTGGCCTCGTTCTGCGCCACGGGCAACAACCTCCAGTTCCTCACCGACGACACCGGCAACCGCCGCTGGCTGCCCTTCGAAGTGGAGCACATCGAGAATCCCTGGACCACGCCTATCGACTACGAGGGTGTCTACGCCCAGGCCAAGGCCCTGCTCGACGGCGGTTTCCGCTACTGGTTCCAGGGCGACGAGGTGGAGGCGCTCAACCGCCGCAACCGTCGCTTCGAGGCGCCCAACCCCGCCCGCGAGCTCATCCTGGCCCACTACCGCCGCCCGTCGGCGCTGGAGAAGGGCCGCTACCTGACGGCTTCGCAGATCTGCGCCCGCTTCGCCTCGATGCGGCTCAGCCCTGTGCAGGTGGGGCGGGCAATGAAGGAGCTGGGGTTCGAACAAGTGGAGACCCATCACGGTCGTTTTTGGTTGGCCGTGGAGCGTTCTGTAGATGAAATGAATAGTGTTTTACCGGAGTCTTCAGAAATAGAAAGGACAAATATATGATGAAGAACTATTATATTGCAATATCATTAC